>VOFC01007131.1_pt1 | contig 37712 bp, 51 predicted proteins | sample 5384161 | NCBI WGS metagenome assembly VOFC01 (sample SAMN12384722, study PRJNA508395) | human gut metagenome | isolation source: healthy gut B | host: Homo sapiens | reverse complement strand
TTTCAGCTATTATCAATGGCACTGATGAATTGTTGCAGCAAATGGAGACATGGGTGTTGGGTATCTACGCTACTGGCGGAGAAACTTTGCTGATGTGGGCGATTTGGTACGTACAATTATTGTAGACTCTACGGTTACTTGTAGAATGAAACGTTCTGATGTAATCGATAATGCGAACATTCGTCCGGGAGACGTCATTGTTGGTCTTTCTTCATGCGGTCAGGCAACCTATGAAAAGGAATACAATGGTGGCATGGGATCTAATGGACTTACCTCGGCACGCCATGACGTTTTCTCAAAGTATTTGGCTGAAAAATATCCGGAAAGTTTCGACAAAGCTGTACCAAGAATTAGTGTATAGTGGTAGTTACAAACTGACTGATTCTGTTGATGGTGCACCTGTCAATGCCGGAAAATTGGTACTATCCCCCACTCGTACGTATGCCCCTGTCGTTAAGAAAATCTTGGATGAAATGCGCAAGGATATTCATGGTATGGTACATTGTACTGGTGGTGCACAAACCAAGGTTCTTCATTTCGTAGGTGAAAATTGCCGCGTAATTAAAGACAACATGTTTCCTGTACCCCCTTTGTTTAAAGCAATTGCTGAAGAAAGTGGCACCGATTGGGCAGAAATGTATAAGGTATTTAATATGGGACATCGCTTAGAAGTATATGTATCACAGGAAAATGCCGACCGCATCATTGAAATTTCTAAGAGTTTCAACATTGACGCTCAAGTAGTTGGACACATTGAGGAAGGTGCTCGTTCGTTGACGATTCGCAGCGAATTTGGCGAATTCAATTACTAATCCAGCTATATCCTACAATCTTAAATAAGGCAAGTTCCACTACGAGTTTATTAACTTCGTGCGTGGAACTTGCTATCTTTATCTTGCTTTTAGCGTTACACGCAAATTTCGTACAAATGGCAGAAAATAATTCATTATTAGATAAATTGAATGGCTTAGTTGCTCGTTTTGAAGAGGTTTCAACCCTTATTACAGACCCTTCTGTTATTGCCGACCAACAACGCTATGTTAGATTAACCAAGGAATACAAAGATTTGAAGATCTGATGAATGCACGAAAAGAATATGCTAACCTTCTTTCAAACTTAACTGAAAGTAAGAATATGCTTCTCACCGAAACAGATCCTGACATGAAGGAAATGGCTCGTGAAGAGGTGGCAAATTGTGAAAAATGCATTCCTGAACTAGAAGAGAATATTAAGTTGATGCTTATACCCAAAGATCCTAAGATTCCAAAAATGCAATTTTGGAGATTCGTGGAGGTACAGGTGGTGATGAGGCAGCTTTGTTTGCAGGTGATTTATTCAGAATGTACACTAAGTACTGTGAACGTAAAGGTTGGAAACTAGAGGTATCGAGTGCCAGTGAAGGAGCAGCAGGCGGTTTTAAGGAAATCGTATGTTCTGTGACAGGAGCAGATGTTTATGGTACTCTTAAATATGAAAGTGGCGTTCACCGTGTTCAAAGAGTACCTGCTACCGAAACACAAGGGCGCGTGCATACATCAGCTGCTACGGTTGCTGTTTTACCAGAAGCAGAAGCCTTTGACGTTGTGATTAACGAAGGTGAAATCAAATGGGATACTTTCCGTTCAAGTGGTGCCGGTGGTCAGAATGTAAACAAAGTAGAGTCTGGTGTTCGTCTTCGATATAATTGGAAAAATCCATTAACAGGTGTTGTTGAAGAAATTCTGATTGAATGTACAGAAACGCGCGATCAGCCCAAAAAATAAAGAACGTGCTTTGGCTCGTTTGCGTACTTTCATTTATGATAAAGAGCACCAAAAGTATGTGGATGATATAGCTAGCCGACGAAAAACGCTTGTTTCAACAGGTGACCGTTCTGCAAAAATTAGAACCTACAATTTCCCTCAGGGACGAATTACAGACCATCGAATCAACTATACAATTTACAATCTTCAAGCTTTCATGGATGGTGACATACAAGATTGTATAGACCATTTAATCGTTGCTGAAAATGCTGAACGATTGAAAGAAGCTGAAATGTAATTCCAATCTATTCCCGAATCCTTTATTCTATAAATGTGTAGATGCCTTACCATGCTACTTCAGCATATATATAGTAGTTAAGGAATCTGCGCATTTATAGTTGAATGATTATGAATCATGCTAAATCATTTCAGTCTAATGAATAAGTTCTTTGTATCTACTTCATTATTCTTTTCGTTATTATTTCTGTCATGTAATTCTAACCGAGAGAAGACAAATAAAGGCATTAATGGTGCATTCGCAAAAGTTGAATCATCCAGTAACATAAATGTCGATCGTATAATTAACTCAGAGCGAATTAATTATTGCCACGATAAGCGGTCCTGATACATACTTCGACTATCAGGGTGTTGGTATGGGGATTACAATATGCTTTAGCTGAAGACTTTGCACAACATATAGGAGTTGGAATTCGTGTAGTATTGGTGAATGATACGACAGAATTGTATAAAAAGTTACAATTAGGCGAAGCAGATATGATTGCAGTTCATTACCTATTGAATACATCCAAAAACAAGGATTTTTAGCTGCAGGAGCGAGTGTTCATACGAAACATACTCAATGGGCTGTTAGAAAAGATGAGGTTGATTTTGCAGAATCCTTAAATGATTGGTTTGGAAAAGGGATAGAGTTGAATATTGAAAAAAAGGAAGAGAAACGCTTTAATTCGCGTCATCAAGTTTATCGCAAAGTTCGTGCGCCCTTCATTTCGCGTGAAAAAAATATTATTTCAACATACGACCATTATTTTAAAGAAGCGGCTGCATATACCGGCTGGGATTGGCGCTTAATTGCAGCACAATGCTATCAAGAATCAGGCTTTGATCCGAATGCAGTATCTTGGGCAGGAGCAAAGGGCTTATGCAATTGATGCCAAGTACCGCGAAGAAACTTAGTTTAGATGAGCACTTGATATTCCGCCCTAAAGAAAACATCGCGACTGCAGCTAAATTAATCCGTCAACTTCAAAATCAATTCGCCTACATTCACGATAAAGAAGAGCAGATACAGTTTATTTTAGCTGCCTATAATGGTGGTATTGGACATGTGAATGATGCGCGGGGGCACTTACGCAAAAATATGGAGGAAATCCAAATAAGTGGAACGATGTCTGTCATTATATTATCAATTTGAGTAATGCTCGGTATTATCGAGATCCTGTGGTTAAGTATGGTTATATGATTGGTTCTGAAACCTTTCATTATGTACAAAACATCATGCAACGCTGGAGTTTATATGGGGGTGATATAAGCAGAATTAAATTACCCCACCCCAGTCCCCAGATGAATGACCATAAAATTGATCAACAACGTGTTCATAAAAGAAATCGATTTAGTAAAGAACATAAAATATTAAAACCATCAGATTTTCGCATTGAATCTTCGAATACAGATGACTGAATTGATAGATTTACTGGATGTGCAAATCATAGAAACATAGTTGCTTGCTTTACAATGGAACATCCTCTTTTTACTGAAATTCGTCAGATAAGCCAGTTATTAGGCGATCATAAAAGTTCGCTATACTCGTTTCCTCAACATACTAAAACGCGTATGTATTTCAGAATCAGTCGATTTTTCAAGGGGATTATGCAACCTTGTTTTCTCGCTTATTTGCAGTATGTCAGGTAAAAGAGATTGATTATCGTCCTGCCGATCGTTTTAGACACAATGCCCGTTTAGTTCTGAACAATGAGTTAATCCCATCCAAGGATGACGAACTTGCAGATATTGCTGATTTATGTTGTTTTATCCATTATTTATATGGAGTAGACATACCATCTGATCTTCCTCAACATATTCGTTCAATTAAGATTAAACACTTTAATAGTTCACAAAACCCGAGAGGTCTATGGAATTATAAGTGGCATTGATTCCTTATACTCATTTCGAGTTATCGAAGCTGGAAATAACATAGAGTACAATGTGTCTTTCTTTGAACTGCAGGATACTGCAAGTTCAGATTATCAAACAACAAAATACTTATATAAAGGAGCAAATGTTTGTTTGCTAGATGCCAAAACTGATCCCCAAAGAGCAGATTCACTTTTGGTTTATATGGTTGTAGTCGAACCTGATTATCTCATCGATGTCAGCGCACTGACTGCTTGTATTAAACCCTATGGAAGCTCACCACTTAACTTCTTATTGAACCGCTTTTCACCGAATATCTCCAATCGTGCTATTTTAATGGGTAATTTAGCCAATCAATTTATGGATGATTGTATAAATCGTGCCCAATCTGAGGATAATTACTTGGACTCTTTAAAAGCAATGCTATGAACAGTACATTCTAGAGTTCAGTTGTTTAGAAAAAAAAGAAGAAGTAGATTTGGATTTTTTCGAACAAGCTCGTATACAGTACAATAATATCTACAAGTCTGTCAGCGAGCGCTTTAAAGCTCCTCGATATAGGCATTGACTCTCAAACAATTATACTTGAACCTTCATTTATATGTCCAAGTTTAGGTTTAAGAGGCCGACTTGATGTTATGACGGAGAATCATTTGTGTGTGTTGGAACTGAAAAGCGGTAAAGCTGATTTTAATAAGTCGCGTGATTTATCGCCAAAGGCTGATCATTTGTTACAAATGACTCTGTATGGCGAAATACTACGTCGAAACTTTAATATCGACTGGAATAAACTTCGCACTTATCTGTTCTATTCTACCTATCCCCTACTCTTTAACGAACGTCCATCATCAACAGCAATACGAGATATACTGCAATTACGCAATGGTATTATTTACTTGCTTTATCTGATTCGTAAGGGAGATTTTCTACGCCTTATACCTCTATTCAATCCTCAAAAGCTTAATCAGTTTAATCTAAATAATCGATTCTATTTGCAGTACTTATTGCCGCAGATAGTAGCCATCACTGAACCTCTACAAAAATATGCAAAACGATTTTCTTCTGTTGAGCTATTTTGTACACTTTATAAGTTTTATTGAACGAGAGATGTTTATGAATAAAACCAGTGATGCACGTCCTGATTCCTTGCGTGGATTTGCTTCTACATGGAATGCAGACTGGCAAACAAAGAAAATGTCTGGTAATATCATAGCTCCTCTTACGGTTGAAGGGTATGACGAAACTGATAATAATAAAGTGAATAGAGTTCGTTTTACATTGCCACAACAAGATGAAGACCTTACCCCCAATTTTTCTGTCGGAGATATGGTACAGATTTATAGTTTCTCATCGGAAGAGGACAATGTAACAAATAAACAACTCATTCGTGGTAATGTAACTTCTTTAACCAGTGAACATATTGATATAAAGTTAACATATCCACAAAATAGTAAGCTATTAAGTAAAAATCATTATGCTATAGAACATGACAGTACAGACGGCCCAAGTAATCAACAATATCGTAATTTGTTTGCATTTTTAACAGCAACATCTGCGCGGAAAGATCTTCTTTTAGGACGTCGTGAACCTGAAGTTGACAAACAAATTTCTTTACTAGGAAGCTACCCTGAAACAGTTGAGCAAATAATACTGCAAGCAAAACAAGCTAAAGACTACTACCTATTGATCGGTCCTCCTGGAACAGGAAAGACAAACTTGGCACTTAAATCAATGGTACAAGAATACTTGTTAACTGCAGAAGCCGCAAATCGCAATTGTGAAACTTATTACCACGATAATGCCTTGTTGCTTACGGCTTATACCAATAGAGCTGTTGATGAGATTTGTTCCATGCTCGATAATTTATCACAAAGTATGTCCTTTGATTACTTGCGTATTGGATCGGAACAAACAACTGCAGCAGTGCATCACTCACACTTACTAAGCGTACGAGCACATAATTTACCGAATCGTAAAGTAGCTCTTTCAATGATTCAAAATATTCCGATAATTGTAGGAACTGTTGTAAGTTTGACAAATGCCCAGATTATCTTTAATAAGAAAAGATTCCATACGGCAATAATTGATGAAGCATCGCAATTACTGGAGCCGCAAATATTGGGATTGCTTTCAGCCAAAGTCAATGGAGAAAATGCTATTCAAAAAATTTGTATTGATTGGTGATCACAAACAACTTCCGGCAGTAGTTCAATTACCGGAAAAAATCAAACCATGGTTGAAGTTAAAGAAACTGCATCAAATAGGTTTATTCAATCTTAGGAACTCGCTCTTTGAACGCTTACATTGGCTTGAAAAAAATCATGATAGAAGCAATTTTGTAGGATTGCTCAATCATCAAGGAAGAATGCATTCAGATATAGCTCAGTTTGTCAATGCAAAATTTTATGATGGTAAACTTTGCGTTGTTCCACTTCCTCATCAAATAGAAAAGTTGGATTGGCAGCATACCGACAATATTTACGAACAATTCGTTGCTCAAACTCGTATAGGCTTTGTTCGCATAGCTCAATTAAAAAATACGGATAATCTTTGTGTCAACATACCAGAAGCTTCAGCAATAACTAAAATAATAGAAGCAATATGCACACTACATTCTAAAAATGCTTTAGAGAACTTCGAACCAGCAAAACAGATTGGAATTATTGTTCCATTCCGGAGTCAGATTTCAGCGATAAGAAATTCTTTAAGGAAACAAGGTCTTGCATGTGGACACAATTACCATTGATACGGTAGAATGTTATCAAGGAAGTCAGCGCGATTACATTCTGTATAGTACAACAATATCTGAACCATACCAAGTTCATATCATATCCAATCTTCAAGAAATAGATGGAAACATTGTAGATAGAAAATTAAATGTAGCACTTACACGCGCACGTAAGCAATTATTTATTTTCGGAAATCCAGAAATTCTCCGACATAGTCCTTTGTATTCAGATTTAATGTCTTATTGCAGACATTTAGATATGATGTCTACATCATTGATTGAATAGATTGCGCGAGTCAACCTTTGATAAATTGGACATTATCATCCCTGGGGCGAAAGTACCCGGGTTTATCAGATTCAACTTTAACTTCACTCAATCACAATCAAATGGAAATACGGAATTTAGACCACATCGATTTTGATACGCTATTTTGCGCCTTTGAAAGAGCATTTGCTGACTACGAAATACATTTCGAAAAGGAAGAGGTGCGTTCTATGCTCCAACGGCGCGGATATAACTCGAAACTTTCTTTCGCTGCCTTTATAAAAGATAAAATTGTGTGGCCTTTATGCTGAACGGAAGCGGAACATTCAACGGCATTCCTACGGCTTATGCCACCGGAACTGGAACAGTGAAGGAATACAGAGGACAGAATCTGGCCGGGACAATCTCCACCCATTCTATACCATTTCTCCGAGAAGCAGGCATTCGCCAGTACCTGCTTGAAGTCTTGCAGAACAATGAGAAAGCGATTGCGGTTTACCGCCGAATGAACTTTGAAGTTGTTAGGAAGTTTAACTGCTTCAGACAAACTATCAAACAAGTTGACCTGCTGCAAGCCAACAAGGATTGTATGGTAAAGCTTGTAGATACAGAAGCCGTCAGACTTACTCAACAGGCTTGCGACTTTTCCTCTTCCCTTCGTGGCAAAACAGCATCAAATCCATTGAAAGAGGAGCTGCAGAACTAATCTGTCTCGGTGCTTTCCTTGACGGCAAAATGGTAGGTCATTGTGTCTTCGATGTGCATACAGGTGATTTGTCCCAGATAGCTATCCAGAAGGAATACCGGCGCAAAGGCGATCGGCTCTAGGTTGCTGCAGGAAGCAACCGACTGATAAGAACCTACTTCATCAAAATGATGTATAGATGCAGATAATTGGGGAAAAAGCCCCTATGTATTATTAGTGGATATAATGAATAAACAAAATTTTAATCAGTCTACCATCAATTCAATAAAATGAACAATCATACTTTTTATATCTGAATAGTCAATATTTCCTTCAAGTCCGATATATAGTTGCCACTCCGAAACTCGCTCTTACTATGCCAAGCTTGCTTCTCCTCTCCCTCTACAGCCAAATGAATTTTTCGTAAACCCAAGCGGTGGTTCAGTGCATCAATCTGCTTCATTAGGTGCATTCGCTCTGGGCGGTTCTTCACTTCATCAAATAGGTTCTGCTGTATATAGGAAGCATTAGTAATATTTCCAAGAATTACTCCAGTCTTCTTATAGCCAATACCTTCTCGATAAATACCCTTCAGCACCGCCAATGCTGCATGGGTAATCTCAATCGTGTCCGAAGTAGGCATAGGCAGAATCCGCGTTTCTCCATTGGCATATTGGGTAAGGTCCTCCCGAAAACGATTACTCGATACGAAAACTGTCACGGATGAAGCCAGAGAATGCTGCCCCCGAAGTTTGTTTGCACAACTAGCTGCAAAGCTGGCTACTGATGCTTGAAGTTCGTTATAATCCGTAACTATATTTCCGAAGCTCCGGCTGGTACAAATGGACTGTCTTTGCACTACCTCGGCAGTATCAATGCACGAAATACCATTCAGCTCTTTCCAAGTTTGTACACCCGGCTTTGTGAAGTGACTGCGCACCCAGCTTTCCTTTTTGTCGGCAAACTCCAGCGGAGTCTGAATTCCTAAATACTGAAGCTTTGCCAAAGTCTGTTTGCCGATACCCCACACATCTGCTAGTGCAAAAAGTGTCAATGCCTTTCGTCTCTTCTCCTCAGAATCAATCATACACACCGAGTTATAGCCTTTATACTGCTTGGCAAATTTGCTGCCAATTTTCGCCAAAGTCTTGGTAGGTGCAATGCCAACACTGACGGGGATATCCGTATAAAGTCGGACCTTCTCCACCACTCCATGCATGTATTCCTTCAAATTATAATACTTCTCAAGTCCGTCCAAATAGAGAAAGGACTCATCAATCGAATAGACCTCGGAACGCGGCACAGATGCACGAAGGATATTGTTTACCCGTTTCGACATCGCTGCATAAAGCATCATGTTGGTAGAAAATAGTTTCACCCCATAACGTTTCACAATTTCCATCTGTTTGAAAATAGGGTCTCCACGTTTCAGCCCCAGCGCCTTAGCTTCCCGAGTCAAGGCTACAATACAACCATCATTAGACGAAAGCACACAAACAGGTTTGTTCTTCAATCCGGGATGAAACACCTTCTCCACAGAACAAAAGAAACTGTTGCAATCTACTAATGCAATCATAACAGACTACTTATATACAGGCTTATGAATGATATACGTTACCACACCCCAAACACTGAAATCATCCCCATCGGTGACTTCAATCTCAGGGTATTCCGGATTGGCCGGAACTAACCAGACGTTTCCATCCTTCTTTCGCACTCTCTTAAGTGTATATTCTCCGTTCAATTCGCAGACCGCAATCTGCTTCTCGGTAGGGTTCCTTTCACTTTTATCTACAATAATGATGTCACCGTCATTCACTCCGGCTTCAATCATTGAACGCCCCTGCACACGAATCAGATACGAAGAATCCGGGTGTGGGCATAACATCTTCAGCACTTCAATGTTCTGCGCCTGTTCATCATTGTTCAAAGGAATAGGAAATCCTGCCACCACTTTTACATCAAAGAAAGGTAGCGTCATCGGTTTTATACGGCTAGTAGGCATCACTTCACCCAGCTGCATCAAAACTTCATCTTCCTTCCTGTGCTTAACCGCCTCCATCTGTTGGGTGATACATTGTTTGATAAAGTCTGTTTTATTCTCTTGGCTGTCCAGATAGGCAGCCACCTCTTTATCCGCCCGGAACGCATAGAGTTTGCTGGTTCCCTTTGGGCGGCCTGCTCCCCGGACGTTTACCGCCTCTTCTGATTTATTCAGCTGATTCTCTGATTGAATGTCCACTTGACTCATCGTCTTATTCTTCTGATTGTTCATACCTAAACACTATTTTCGTACAAAAGATAGTAAGTTTTTCTGATAGATGTTATACGCATTTCAGAAAACTTACGAAAAACGTATAACATCTATCTGGTTCACCCATCTTAATAAGTAGATGTAGATAGTTAGCTATACGGCAGAAAATCAGTTAGACATGAAATGATTTACACGCTTATCAGGCTCGTTTCAGTTTTAACAACTATCTTAATAATAGCAAAAAATAAATCATCACCTCTGCAGTTTTTTTACAGAGCGCAAACAGCGTGCACAAAAGCGTTCTTGTGTTGATTTTGAAAGCATTGATTATCAGTAATTCCACGGTCGTTGAAATTAGCTCGGAAGAAATTCAAACTAGCTCGGAACTAATTTCAACTAGCTTGGAACTAATTCTGACAATCGCGGAATAATTTTGAAGAATAGATAATCTTGCAGTTCAAATAACTGAAATCAGACAAACTGCATAAGGTAAAATGTTGACAACTTTTCACACAAAAAGCAACCAATGAATTAACATCTACCTAAACAACAAGCAAATGCTTTATGTCCCAATTTAAAGAATGAAGTCAATGTTACAAGTTATTTATGAAGTCGTCTGAACTTTTATGAAATTCAAGATTTGCCTTAATTTTTGAGGTGTTTTTGGATCTTGAAAAGGAGGGTAGCGAGCTACACCAAATCAAATATTCGTCAGAAAAGTTTAGACGACTTCATAAACTAATTTTCAACATCTATTTACTAGTAAGGTATATAGTCAAACCCGTTGGCGGAATTAATTTAGTGCATACTTAATTCTACCGATGGGCTTATTGTTTATAAAGTTTGCGTATTGCAAAACGGTAAGTGCACTAATTTTGCCAATGATTCTGGCAAACAAACCGTTTGTAATCTTTGCATAGTTTCTGATGATTAAGAACAGCTCTGTCAGTTGTGAGAAGAGCGTTTCAATCCTCTTTCTTGCCTTTGCAAATGGAATGAATGTCGGTTTCCATGCTTTTTGATTGAATCTGTATGGGCATTCAAGTTTAATATGCGCAGTCTCAAATAGATCCAATTGTATATCGGCTCCAATATATCCCTTATCTCCATAGATACTACAATCGTAATATTGCAGTTTTACGTCCTTCACATAGTTGATGTCAGCAACGCTTGCCTTTGAAAGGTCATACGAATGGATTACCCCATTGTATCCACAGATTGCGTGCAGTTTATAGCCATAATAATAAGCGTTTTGAGAAGCACAAAAACCAAAATCAGGAGCTTTAGAGAATTCACCGGTACGTCCCATTTTGCAACGCTTACCTCTTGCTACACGACACACTTCAATCGGTTTGGAATCAATAAAGAATTGTTCTTCTGCACCATCCATCTTCATGGCAATCCTCTTGCGTATTTTTTCGCACAAGTCGGCAGTCTTTTTACGACGGTCATTGAACTGTCTGCGCGAGATAAGATTGGGAATGTTATTCTTATATTCTTGCAACCTATAATCAAACAGCCATTTTTCGCTATCTATACTTTCTGTTTCGGCTGCCAGCGATAAAGCAACAACCTCTAAATCCGAAAATTTAGGAACAGGGCCTCGACGAGGAATATTACCAGCTTCATTGACGAGATTTTGAGAAAACTGCTTGCATATCTCAAGAATTTTGATGAATTTTGTGTAGAGGTTGTACATATACTGATGATAACTTAACTTTTTAGCCATTGCTAAGTTATTGAAAATCAGCGATATATACAACCTCTTATTGTATTAATTTACTTGATTTAATTCCGCCAACCCACTCACTCAGAATCCTTGGGGACAAAGCAACCTGATGACGGCCCGGTCGCTGCTGAAAATAGGGGAAGTGGGCGGTCCTCGCTGCTGCAAGCGCAACTCCTACCTGTCCCTTCAGGCGGCTGCCGAATATATCAAAGAAACAAAGGGTGTCACACTGGAAATGAAACCCATTGTCTGCCACCGCTTCGACGCAAACAACCAGTGTATCGGAAAGCGTTGTCCTTTTCATCCCTCACATACCATCCCTCAATCATGAAAATACTGATACTTTGTACCGGAAACAGATGTCGAAGCCAAATGGCTCACGGCATCCTGCAACAACTGGAACCTTCGTTTAAAGTCCATTCAGCCGGCGTTCGTCCGGCCAGTGAAGTTCATCCCCTGGCTGTTCAGGTGATGAAGGAAATAGGCATCGACCTGAACCAACACTATCCGAAACAGGTAGACCGCTATCTGAACGAGCCGTGGGACTATGTCATCACGGTCTGCGGAGGTGCCCGCGAAACCTGTCCGCTCTTTAGCGGTGAAGTCAGACACAGACTGCATATCGGCTTTGACGACCCCGATGCGTTCACGGGGACACCGGAAGAAATCATCACCGAGTTCAGAAGGGTGCGTGATGAAATCCGCGCCAGCTTTGAACAACTGGCGCAGGCTATCAGAGAGGAAGAATCCTGACATTTCAAATACGATATGGCTAAGAAGAAACACAAAAAGAAGGTAGAGACGGCTTCCTTTGTGGAGATAGAGAAAGACTTCGGTCTGTGGGAGGACTACATGGCTTTCGGACCGCAATATGATACCGTCAATGACTGTCCGCTTATCCCCGGTGAAACGGAATGTGTACAAGAACTTCCGTTCAAGAAGCTGAGTGCGGAAACCAGAAAAACACTCCGCTCTGCCATGGTCAACCGGGTGGTAGAATACTGGCAAAGTGAAAGGCTCATTCCCTGAAGGAGGCATCGTCAAAGAACTGCGAAAAGGCGGCCATTCAAGAAACTTACCAGCTTACCGGACAATATGCCAAGGAAAGCGATGAAGTCAAGCATCTGCTGAACGAGAGTATTGTACAAAGTATCAACAAGGAACTGCGTAAAGAAAAGAAAACCCAATCCTGATGATGACGAATGAGAAGCAGAAAATAATCCGGAACTCGGTATCGTACAAGCTGGTGCATGCGATAGCCCTATGGATGGACCGGCGCTTGCTGGATCCATTGATAGGGCTGGTGTTGCCCGGCTTCGGTGATGCGCTGACTTCTGTTTTTGCAGTGCCTTATCTTTATCTGAGCATTGTCAAACTGAAAAGCATTCCCCTGACACTGGCCATTGTCTGCAACATCCTTCTGGATGTACTTATCGGTATCATTCCTTATATAGGAGTAGTCGGTGATGTCTTCAAACGGGCATTTACAAGAAATGCGGCTTTGATAAAGGGATATGTGGAGGGCGACAAAGCCATCATGCAGGAGATAGACCGGAAAGCGGTAGGTATGGCTTTTTTCATCGTGATTCTCTGCGGACTTATCTATGCCATGGTATTGGCTGCTGTAAAATTGTGGAATGGGTTGATTCCTTTTCTAACCAAACGGATATGAGAACAGAACGAGTAATTATAGTCAAGCCTTTTATGCCTCATCTATAGGGGTATTGCTGCTGGGGTCCTTTGAAAACAGGCTCTGCCTGTGTGGCTGGCGCACAACAGCTGAACATGGCCGACGGATTGACGAACGGCTGCAGACCAGACTTTCTGCGACCTATTTGGAAGGAACAAGCGAGGTAATTGAAACAGCCCAATCCCAACTGGAAGAATACTTTGCAGGAAAGAGAACCATATTCCAAATGCCTCTTCTGCTTTCCGGAACTGATTTCCAACGGAGTGTATGGAAAGAATTACTACAGATTCCCTACGGAAGCACCCAAACCTATAAGGAGTTGGCTTGCCGTATCGGAAAACCTGCTGCCGTCCGTGCAGTAGCCAATGCCAACAATGCCAATCCTCTCTCCGTCATCGTTCCTTGCCACCGGGTGATTGGTAGCAATCGTAAACTGACAGGATATGGAGGTGGTCTGGAAATCAAGCGGCAACTGCTTTGTCTGGAAATCGGAATGAATGGCTTATGGAAAGAGAACGATGTATCCTACTAAACAGAGCAAATGCACTGGATAGAACGCATAGAACCCATACTTCGCCACCTTGCCATGGATGAACCCGCGTGTTCCATCATAACGAGCAATCACCAGACATGCTAGCAAGTTACTTCTGAAAGTGATGAGGAATACAACCTGCTGGATGTCAATGCAGACGGACTGCTGGATAAGGTATGGAAAGACGCAGGAGGCATCATGGTGGCACTTAATGTCGGCAATGGTTTCCTGTCTCCGATAAGTTGGAAGGGTGTAGGTTCGTTGAATGAGTCAGCCTCTACTTCTGAATCGGCTAACGCTGCTTTCACAGTCTCTATTGTCATTCCTATTGTTAGTATCAAAATATCAACAAATCCGGGATTTTCCACCGGTCACAGCATCAGCCGCCCCACGTATGCCTTGCAGGACGTGGACGGTGACGGCTATCTCGACATTGTGGAATCTGAGAAGGAAAGCGAGCTGAAAGTGACCCGTTCCGCCATCGGCAGGACGAACATGCTGAAGGCAGTCACCAACTCGCTCGGCGGTACGTTTACGCTGGACTATGCTCATACCGCTCCCACATACGGGCTTCCCGGCGGCAAATGGGTGATGTCTTCCCTCACGGTGGATGACGGCATCCATGACGACGGTCCGCTCATGACCACCACCTTTGAATACAAGGACGGCAAGCGCGACCGCCACGAACGTGAGTTCCTCGGTTTCGGCGAAGTGATTCCAGGAATCTCGACACCGAAAAGGAAAATGCGCTCTACCGCAAGTCGGTACAGAAGTATGACGTGTCCGGCTACTATACGCAGGGCAACCTGGTCAACGCTTCTGTGGAAGATGCAGCCGGAAAGGTTTACACCGAAACACGGCATGGAACGAGTATTACCTCAACGGCCACCACGGAGAGCTGAAGTCCTACCGCTACAGCGACAAGGGCAGCCTCGGCAGCAATGGCTCGGGCAAGTTTGATTGCGACCTCCATCCGCTATACCTCCAAATGCAGCAGGAACATCCTCGGACTGCCGACCGAACGTGACCATTGTGACCGGAGGGCTCGGAAAGGTTTACAACGTGTCGGCGGTATATGACACGAAGTACCCGAACCATCTGACGCAGGTGTCGCAGCAGCTCGGCAGCGGAACGGCTGTCACCGACTACAAGTATGACCGCTACGGCAACATCATACAGAAGACGCTTCCGGCCAACGGCACGGGACAGCGTATGTGGTACAAGTATCGCTATGAGCCTGAGATGAACATGTACGTCGAGCGTATCGACGACGCATGGGGCTACCGCAGCGAGGCGGGCAACTTCGACTACCGCTATGGTATGGCACTGGAACGCCGCGACCTCAACAACTTCTACTACGAGACGGAGCTTGACAATATCGGTCGTGTGACTAAGGTTCGCGGTCCTAACGAGCTGGCGACCGGTGTTCCTTACATCATCGCGTTTGAATACCAGCAGAAGGCAGGTTTCAGCGAGACGGGTATAACAGCCCCGGCATACGCAGTGACCAAGCATTACGACATCCAGCACCCGAACGACGACCTTGAGACCGTGACATTCGTTGACGGTTTCGGACGTCCCGTCCAGGTGAAGAAAGACGGTGTCGTGACTACGGCGGCGAAGGGTTCCGGTGCATCCGACCAGAACGTGATGATTGTCAGCGGACGCAATGTCTATGACGCTTTCGGACGTGTGGCAAAGGCTTACTATCCCACTACTGAGGGTATGGGCAGCAAGACCTCGTTCAGCACCACGTTTGACAATGTAACCCCGACGGTAACGGTATATGACGTGCTCGACCGCGCGTTGAGCGTGAAACTGCCTGACGAATCGGAGACGACCACAGAATACACCCTTGACAGCGGTTCAAACGCTCTCGTGACAAAGGTGACGGACGCTCTCGGCAACAGCCAGTCCACTGTCACCAACGGCAGCGGAAAGACGCTCAAGTCCATCCAGCACAGCGGCCCGGACGGTGAGATTACCACCACCTTTGAATATGACGGCATCCAGCGTCTCGTGAGGGTGACGGACACTGAGGGCAACGTGACGACATCAGTTTACGACATGGGCGACCGCCGCACGGAGGTCAACCACCCAGCAAGCGGAAAGACATCGTTCACCTACGACCCGCTCGGCAACGTGCTCACCAAGCAGACGGCGAATATGGCGGAGGAAGGCAAGATGATAACCTATACCTACGACTACCACCGTCTGACGGGTATCAGCTATCCCGACCATCCGGAAAACAACGTGAAGTATTACTACGGCGGACGCAATGCCTCGCACAACCGCATCGGCCGCCTGATGATGCGTGAGGACGGAACGGGTGCCATCGAATACTTCTACGGCAAGATGGGCGAGGTGACGAAGACCCGCCGCACGCTCATCGTGCCCAACCAGGCGATTGCCACCTACGTCACCCAGTGGACTTACGACAGCCACAACCGCCTCCTGGAGATGATCTATCCCGACGAGGAAAAGGTGACTTACTCCTACAACCTCGGCGGCCTTCTTGAAAAGGTTCGCGGCGAGAAGTCATACGGCTATGACTACATCACCAAGTTAGGCTACGACAAGTTCGAGCAGCGCAGCTACCTGAAGTACTGCAACGGCGCGGAGACGTTCTACACCTACGACAACCGCCGTCGCCTGAGCAACCTTGCGGTGAACAGCGGCAACACGGCCATCATGCTGTCATACACATACGGTACTGAAGCCGGTAAGAAGTTCCAGCTTGCAAGTGTTAAAGACGTGAATTATCGCACGGAAAATACTCCGGGAGACAATAATATCGAAAATAATCACGTAAATTTGTATGATAAAAACGGAAATCTTATATATGTGAATACCGGACGCTTGATGAACGATGGACATAATGAAGTCGGCACAAGAGAGCGCAAGCTCATCTGGGACGAGGAGAACCGTCTGCTCGCAGTGGACGACAACGGCTTCGTGTCCAACTACTGGTACGATGCTGACGGCGAGCGCACGGTCAAGACTTCCGGCGAAAGCGATCAGGTGTATGTTAACGGAGTGTTCTCCGGTGGCTCTACCAATACCGCGAAGTTCTCACTCTATGTCAGTCCGTACCTCGTGGCAACCAAGGCGGCCGCTACACCAAGCATATCTACGCAGGCTCTCAGCGCATCGTGTCTAAGGTAGGTGATTTCGCCTCCTACGGTTCAGATCCGCGCCGCATAGAGTATGCCGGTGCTAACACCGACGGTCTGTCAGTGGATTACAAGGCGAAGTATGCGGCACAGCAGCAGGTTATCAAGGACAATTACAAGTTCTTCGAAGTGCCTTATAACGGTACTGACAATGACAACTATGCTGACGGAGAGGGCTTCTGCTGTAACGACGGCTCTATGGAGGCGGCAATGGCACAGGCTCAGAAGGCACAGGCACGCGCGATTGCAAGGTCGTTCAAAGACCCTGATAACTACGAGAACCTGCAGTTCTTCTATCATCCCGACCACCTCGGAAGTTCCAACTTCATCACCAACCTTGAAGGTGAGGTCGTGCAGCAAATTGGGATATTGTCTCTGGTGCAGGAAGAGCAATAGTTGGTTCTGGTGCTGTTGTCAATCATTTCTATAAGGATTCCAAAACAAAAATTACGTATTCAGATCAATATGGTATCTTTGAATCATTTCCAGTCGGCTTTGGGAATCATATGGGTACATGGGATAGAAATTTCAAAGTATGGTTTCCTTTAATAAAAAACAAAATTGAATGAAAATGCGTACAATCATTGTGATTTGTTTGAGTGCCCTATTTATAGGGTGCTCAAACAAGCATCAATTATCTGACAAAAGGTTAAGTTTTTACGAACTGCCTATTGATGTGAGGGAAAATTTTGAGAGAATTTATAGTTACTGTCCTCTGCCTGTTCTCAATGGTTGTGATACTATAGAATATATGCCTCCATTTATCGAAGCGTATAATATGAACGGAGAATCTGTTGACATCAATATGTCCAATAATATATTCAGTAATTCTTTTATTATTAGTAGCAATGGTAAAAGAATAAAATTAAATATGAATATATTAGAACGTGTCTTTATAATAAAAGGTGATACTATATATTATCCAATATCTGGAAACGGTTTGGTTACTTATGGTAAGCCTCGTTCATGTAATGTAGATGTGGATACATTGATTTTTTAAAGCATCGATTATGAATTAAAATTTTAAAAGACTTTTCTATAATTGAGTAGGAGGTAAATACTAATCATAGGTATTTATCTCCTATTTTTGTGCCTACATAACTATAACATTATAGTACATGAGTTCATATACGTCCGATCCCGACCACCCGGAGAACAACGTGAAGTATTACTACGGCGGACGCAACGCCTCGCAGAACCGCATCGGTCGCCTGATGCTCCGTGAGGACGGAACGGGAGCCATCGTGTACTTCTACGGCAAGATGGGAGAAGTCACCAAGACCCTCCGCACGCTGATTGTGCCCAACCAGGCGATTGCCACCTATGTGACGCAGTGGACCTACGACAGCCACAACCGCCTTCTGGAGATGATCTACCCGGACGAGGAGAAGGTCACTTACTCCTACAACCTCGGCGGTCAGCTGGAGAAGGTACGCGGCTACAAGTCCTATGGCTATGACTACGTGAACCGCATCGGCTATGACAAGTTCGAGCAGCGCACCTATCTGAAATACTGCAACGGTGCGGAAACCTTCTACACCTACGAGCCCGCACGTCGCAGGCTGCAGAACCTGACGGTCAACGCAGGCGGCAAGTCCATCATGGACAATGGCTATACCTACGATGCCGTAAGCAACGTGCTCAGCGTTGCCAACAAGGCAGCACTTCCCGAAAGTGGAAAGGCGGGCGGACAGATGGCGCATGCCTATACGTATGACGCACTCTACCGCTTGGTAAGTGCTACGGGAACCTATGCCGGAGCGGACAGCAAGACAGCTTCCTACCGGCTGGAGATGGGCTACGACAACATGCACCGCATCGGAAGAAGCAGCATCTCACGCAGCAGGGCTTCGACGACCATGTGGGCATGCACCGCAAGACTGAGGGCGTGTCGAAGAAGCATGCATCTCACGCAGCAAGGATGCAGTTATTACTGAGTTTTCCACCCCTATTTTTGAGTAATAGTTCCCTTCGGTGAGTGGTCTAAAAATCAAATGTTTTCGAACGATTTAACGTACGCCTAAAAAATGTTTAGCCCAAATCGGGAATGGCATAATCGTCCGAATCGTACAGAAGATGTGCCCAAACCTTTGTGGAGAAATCTGCCATTTGCCGTGCGGCTACAGTTGATAGGCATGCCAACAAATCCACTCCTGCTTCACGCGACAAAACTTCCAACAGATGCCTGACTTCTTCCAAAGTCCTGCTCCACAGGGTGAGCACTTGCAGCCGGTCACGCTCGGAACGGAATAGTGCTCCCAGTTTCGTATTCTGAAAAGCGTTTGGCCAAGGAAAGCATCTGGTACATCATGAAACACAAGGTGGTGTCTGCAATCTGAGCATTGTAGCTCCGGCTCTGACATTTTCCCAGTACAATATATCCACGGCATTCCCTAAAAATGACCTCTATGCCCCAGCGTCTTTCGTAAAGTTCAAAGGCTCTGACGAAGTTCATGGAAGTATCTGTAGTAAGCAACACTTTCCAATGGGTGCTTCGCCCGTATTTGATGATGAAGATGCGTATGGGCTGTTCGCCCAGTTTTGCATGAAGCCGAATGTATTTGCACTTGTACTTTCGGCAATAGCACGAAGCTGTACGTTCATACCTTACAATCAGTTCATGAATGTTTTGGGGATGTTTGGACTTTCTTGTCTGATAACGCAACTTGGGGTTCATCTTGGCCAAACCAATATAGTGCACTGAACCACCGCATAGCTCGCGGATTGCCTGTATGAGCGATTCGTATGTAAACCAACTGTCAGCAAGCACATACTTGAAGTTGATACCATGCCCCACGGCATGACAAAGCATGCGTCTGGCCATTTCGAGCTTGCTCTCATCACATTCCGCCTTGCGTGCATAGTCCGGATTTTTTGCGTTCCGCTTTTCTTTGAACTGCTCCTTACGCTGTTTTAAGGTCAAGCCGTAATCCTTCTTCTTTCCTTTTTTCACGATGAAGGAAGAAGTCTATGGGATAGCAGCTTTTCCCGTCAGAGAGAGCTAGTGTCAGGCATTTCATTTCATTCCATAAATGAAGCTGTGGGTGACATGGTCGAACACCTTGCTGACTCCTTCGATTCGAATACCACTTTTCTGAAAGGTTGTATCATCAAGGATGGCACAAGTGTCATGCTCGTTGGTATCCACCGATGCTCCCGGAGAATGGCATGGAAGCGAAGGGTGATTTTGGTAAGAAGCATTCGCCAGTCGATGCGGGCGTTCAAAAGTGCGCGATACAGCGTGTTCTTTGACACGATACAAAGTCCATGAAAATGATTGGAAGTGGCACTTGCAATCGTCTTTCCCCACAGGCGCATGATGAGGAGCGAGATGAAGAGGGAGATCAAGACATAGCCCTGAGTCTTCTCAAACTTTAGATTCCGAACGATTTTACCGATTCCCAATGCCTTCATGACGACTAAAAGTTGCTCTTGGGCTTGTTCTTTAACGGATAAGACCTTGGTAAGTTCGTTCAAATTACCTATTTTTGCATCTATAACAGTATTCTTATTTTCCATTGTAAATCAGTTGATTAAGCACCTCTAATTTACGAAAAAAAATTGAATTACTGTTACTTCCCACCCTCTTTATTGGGGGGGAAAAAAACTTTAGTTAGTAACTGATAAGTATAAGCTATGGCCAGCAACAGATGTTCCCCAAGAGGTAGAACACCACCATCATCAGAATCCCTCGCCACTCATAGTCCACACCAGACCAAGTGGCGAAGCCAGCTATAGAAAGGATGACAGCCCCACAAAGGATGCCGTCCTTTTTTAATACTTCGAAAGCTGCCAGTGCCATTACACCCAAAGCCAGCGTAAAGAGCACGTTGTGCGTTCCGTCCGCTCCGTTCAGCAAGTACCAAGGCACTTCACTGACTACGGCAAATCCCAGCAGCTGAAGAAAGTACTTTATCCGGTTTCGGGTATGCCGGACCCCCTCAGTTATGAGAAAGGCGAACACGGGAAAGGCGATGCGACCGAAGCAGCGCATGACCTCGTAAAGGAGTGTTCCGTGCTCCATCAAGTAGTAGGCACAGTGGTCTATCACCATCGAGATGACGGCAATGACCTTCAGTGCGCTACCACTCAATGGAGGCAAATGGCTTGAATGATTATATGTTGATTGTAAGGATGCCATTATACAAATCATTTATGCCATACCCAGCAGTTCCTTGACCATTTTCTCCACTTCATCGTTCACCCGTTTGAAGTTGCGGTTCAGCATGATTTCCTTCTCGCGGTCGTTCTTGAACTCGTAGATTTTCGGCAGCGGCACATAGTGGTCCTCTTCATCCTTAATCTTTTTCATGTCGAAGTGCGTCTTGCAGAAGTACTTCGTGGTCTTGAACTCCTCCGACTGCTCGATGTCGAAGTGGTTCAGCATACTGTCGTCTGTAGCCGTGAAGTCACGGGCAGCCTGACCCGCCAGCCAACCGGTTGCCATATCCGCTATCTTGGCGGCAGGCACCAGGTAATCCATCTTTTCGGAGATGGTGGTCGATACCTTGTTGTCGTTGATGGAGATGGACCGGGAAGTCTGCTTCGCCTTGCCGAACACATCATTCTGCGCCCATTCCAGTGTTTCCTTGTTACGGGCAGCACCCATGAAGATGTTGCCGCAGGTCGTGATAATCTTCTGCATGCCCACCTTGCCGTAGTCTGCTTCCAGCTGCGGCAGCTCCTGAAATCCCAGGGTTACAGCCACCTTGTTGGAGCGAGCCGTACCAATCAAGCGGTCTATCTTATGGAAGTAGAGCGTAGGCAACTCATCCACAATGATGCTCACCGGGATATTGCCTTTTGAGTTTACACGGGTAATGAGTCGGTTCAGCACCAGTGCATTCAACGAGCCGATTACCTGTTCCTTCTCCGGGTCGTTGGCAATCACCAGATAGCTCGGATGGGCTTTGTCCGAAATCTTCAAGTCGAAGTCATCCCCCGTAAACACCCAGTAGGCTTCCGGAGAAACCAGTCGGGCAGCATTGACACGGAGCGTACCCACCATACCTTCCAGCTGGTCGTTCGCCTTATTCTCGTAGGCACTCTTGAACGGAGCCATGAGCGAAGCAATCTTGTCGTCCTGCATCAGGATATTGAACACCTGGTCGTAGGACCTGCCTAAGAAGGACAGCACATGCGGCATGTCCGAGAACTCCCCGGTGATGGTGTCCGGCTCCACCTCCTTACCGTCTTCATCCTCGTACCAGCAGCGTTCAATCTTCACCTGCTTACCAGTTCTATCTTTGTAGGAGAAGCCGTTCAAGTTCACAAACATCCGGTCTTCATCCGTTGACACATCGTTTCCGTTCTCATCCACAAAATCCAGCACTACATTTCCGTTCTGGTCAACCGCATTGAAATCATCCCAGTTCCGGATCACAATCTCATACTTGTGAACCTTCCCGTCCGTATTCTTCGGGTCATCCACTAAAGAAACAAAGCGTTTCAGCTTCTTGCCTTGCTTGAAGCCCACCGGATGGAAGTTCACAAAGAAATAGATAATCGCCGCCAGGAAGTTCTCTGCCGAGTTGGTGAAGAATGCCTCCGAACCCCCTTTCTTCTCACCGCCACCCTTGTTCAGGGAAGCCAGCAGGGTAGCTGCCGTTTCTGATGCTGCCGCCAGGTCCGGAATATACTTCCGCTGAATCGGATTGATGCGGTCCGAATACTCTACATCCGTAAAGTTGATGGTACGGAAACCACAGTTCTGCGGCAGTCTGCCAGCCTTTCGGTTCTTGCAATACTGATAGAAAAGCGTCTTGGCGAGCGTCGGGTACTTGAAGTCATATACCATCATGGAGAACCCTTTGGCAGCGTGCTGACGGATAAAGGGATCGATGATACCGAAGGACTTACCCGAACCTGGCGTACCCAACACAATCGTACCACGGAAAGGATTGATAATGTTGATCCAGCCCTTGTGCATCTTCTGCTTCCAGTAGTAAATCATCGGGATGTTCACCGAATAGTCATTGGCTACCAGAGCCTCTGATTGCTGGAACGATTCGTTCTCAAAGTTGAAGCGGTCTTCACCCACCTTGTAGTTATAGTACTTGGCAATGCCATCCAGTCCCTGATGCACCAGCATGGTACCTACGATCGAGCAGAGCGCGTAGAGGATGCGGTTGGCCGGGAAGCCGAACCAGCTCATGCCGATATTCATGCCGTGAAAGATAAAACACATCCCGACCAATGTCAATCCCGCCAGCACCGGATAGATGACCATCGTCTTGACGTTAAACTTCAGCGCCTTCTTTGCCTTGGTTCCGATACAGACCACACAGATGCAGATCAGTTCAGCCACCTTGCAGCCCGATATGGAATTGAACACCTTGAATCTGCCCAACAAGTCCAGAACAAACTGCGTGACACGGTTATCCGCCGTGATGGGAAGATTCATCACAATCTCGATGATGAGAAAGATGTAGATGCAGCTGCGGAAGTAGTTGTACATCTGTTGCTGTTCCCGGGTTTCTTCGAATGCCATAGCCGTGATGTTTTAGAATGGCACTTTCGCCCAGTAAGAGCCCATTGCGGAACGTGTCCCCGTGGAGGAAGTTCACGTTGTTTTTCTGGATCAGGGCAAATTCCCATCCGTTGCGGAACACATAGCAATACTCAAACCCGGCTTCCAGCCCGAAGAAGAACTTCTTCTGGGTCGCTCCGAACTGCGGTCCGAAACGGAAGCGGAGCATACCGTTCTTGTAACGTGCCAGGCGGTGCTTGTAGAGGATGCCACCGTCCCAATAATAGCCTTTCCAGAAGTCGTCCTTCTGCCAGTGGTTGCCCATTTCACCGAAGAGTTCCACCGCATTCCCGTAGGAAAGGAGAACGTTCGTAACCGACGGTTGCGTTCAACGTAGAGGGAAACAGGAACCCCGCATTCAGGGTCAGTTTGCTGTCTTGTGCGGAAGCAGCGAGAGAAAGCGCCGCACAACAGAGAATCAACAGGTATTTTTTCATGGCTGTGTAGGATAAGAGATGTAATAATAAGGATAGTAAGCCGCCTCCTTCAGGATGTCCGAATCAAATCCGTCTGCATGAAGGATATCTTCGTATTCAATGGTCAGCACAATCACGCGACCGCTAATCTGGTTCTCCGATATTTCCAGGCGGAGCACCTTCTCGTCCGGGAACGTCAGTTTGGGAAGCACCATCACATTGCGGTAGTTCTTCTTGAACTTGCGTGAAGAGTTGAGCGTAAAGACCGGCGCCAGCTCGATGGTCTGCGAGTTGGTGGCTTTCGTTTCCTTCTTGTCCGTCAGCTTCACCCGGATTTCCTCGATGTCGTAGGGAATCTTCGTCCTGTTCTGCAGGGAATAGTCGATGAAGAAATAATCCCCCACGGCATAGATGTTGTTGACCACGGCTTTCATGCCGTGCGCCTTGGACACAATCTGGTTGAATTTTCTATCGCTGCTGTAAACCGCCCAGGCATAGCGTGCCATTTCCGCCATGGGCATGGACACCTCCGGGTTGATGTAGGACTTCGTATGGCTGTAGGGTACCTCGAAGATGGAAGCCGCCAGAGCGGGAACACTGGTGTAGAGAACATCATACTGGGCGATGTGCCGTTCACCGATCAGGGTGACCGTTCCCAGCAGTTCATTGTCCCGGTAGCCAGCCGTCTGCAGGGAGTCCCCGGCAGCCTCCATAAAAGGCTTGATGCGTACCATGTTGTCGGCGCACTGATTGCCGATAATCTTGGGTGTGGAAATGTCCACCAGCTTGATGTTCTCGGGCATGACGATGTGGGTGGTTACCTCGCTGTTCACGTAGATCTTCTCTTTGGCGGAAACGTGTCCGATGATACCGAGAAGACCGAAGAAAAGTAAAAATAATTTTGTTTTCATATTGGGTAATTTTTATGATTTGCTGATTGTGTGATTTGGTTACTTGTAAACTTACTTACTTTATGCTTTGTAATCTTGTTGACTATATGATTAGTAAGTTAGTTTACCTATTTTCATCCTTGTTCTTTACCGGGCATCCTCCGAATTGATCAGATAGACAATCGTATTGTACTTGATTTTCGCCTTGTTTTTGCGGATATTCGATGAAATGGCAGAGGTTGCCGAATTGTACATGTTCTGCAAGGCCTGCAGGGCAATGGCTTCGCTCAGATATGCCCGATCCGTAGCCGTTCTCCGATTCGAAGCTGATGTTCTGCTGCACTGTGCTGGAGCCGGCATCCTTCACGAAGTCACGGAAAGCCGATTCAGGTACATAGAACCCTTCCATGCCGTCGTTGTCGAACACCGAGAGCTTCACCTTGATGAACTTGTCCCCAGCCAGAATGCTCGTGATGGTGGCCCGTACACGCTGCTGTCCGAAGCCCGACACCGTACCATAGAGATAGGTTCCTTTCCGCAGTTTCGTTCCGCTCACCGTCACGTCGTCCAGCAGCTTGAAGCGAAGCCGAGTTCCCTCCTTTGCTTTGGTGGTCTGGTCAATCATTGCCCGGATTAGTTTCGCTTCCACGGCATCCTCCGAGGCGGTGACCGTATTGAACTTATCCGCATTCGTATCGGCGGACTTGATGACCAGGTTCGGCCGGTTGCGTTCCCTTTTCGCCTGTCTGATCTTGGCAATCGAGTCTGCCCGCTGCTTCTGTGCCGCTTCCTCCGCATCCTCGCTGCCGAAGCCCAGTCCCTTCTCGATGGCTTTCTGCCGCTCGTAGCTGCGCCGTTGGATTTCCTCCAGGTCACGGGCAAAATCCTCCTGCGAGGTATAGTCCGGAGAAGCACCGCTGCCCTGTGTGCCGCCTGCAGTCCGGTGGGAAAGCATGGTCCCCGTAGGCATAGGAGTTGATATGCCGCTTGGACTCAGCCAGCGACCGTTCCAGCTCCTCCATTTCCCGTTGCTGACGGAGCCGTTCCGCTTCCGCCGCATCCAGTCTGTTCAGTTCCTCCTCGCTGTAGCCGTGCTCCAGCTCCTCGTCCGTTTGTTTTTCCTCGCCGATGCCGCCCACGGCAGTAAAGGCATCCTCGTCCCCGAAACGTCGGGACATCTCATACATCTTGTCTCCGGCTTCCTCCGCCTGCGCTTTGGGAAGCTCCGTATTGATGCGGTCGGTGGCTACCGTCTGTTTCGTTTCACTGCCGCCCCCGAAGGTCTGCATCACAATACACCAGGGCGCACAGTGGGATGAACACCACCAGCGGAAAGATGTACTTGGGCTGTTTGAAGTTAATTTTCATCATGGGTTATCATTGTTTTTTAGTGATTGGACGATGTGTTCCAGTTGCTGGTAGCGTTGGACGATCCGGATGGAGTCCGCATGGCTTTTACGGGGAAGGGCGATGAGCGAATCCAGTTCCTCCCGCAGTTTCTGTCCCCGGCCAGTCAGTTCCATCAGCGTGGTACGGTGCACGTTCTTGTTTGCCTGTATGGTGCGGAACCCCTGAAACATCGGTTCCACCAGTGCGATGCCGTTCAGGCTTTCCGTGCCTGTCCACGCTGCTTCGTCCGTTTCCCGGTTGCCCGTCAGCAGGACATCCCCTGCGATGTTTCCCGCCAACAGGAAAGCCAGCGACCCCACCACACAGGCATAGGTGCGCCGGGGATGCTTCCTTGCCCAGCGGTTGGCCAGCCGGATGCGACCACCCAGCCGGAAGCGGTTGCCCACTTCACCCAGCCGGGGTTGCAGCCATGCCCGTATCAGCCGGTGCATGTTCAGCCGGCTCTCTTGTAAGCTACGTTTAATCGACTTCATTGTATCTCATTTAGGGGTTGTCGGTTCAATAATCCAAATCCTTGTTCTCCAGTGTCCTCCAGTTCGTAATCATCAATCCGTGCGGATTGTTCCGGGTACGGGGGACTGATTCGATGTAGCCTGTAGTGACCATGGATCGTTTCAGGTCCCGGGTACGGCGCTTGATGAGCTGCGTCCCGTAGTAGGTGAACTTCCGTTCGTGTTCGTCGAACTGGATGGAGTCACACATGATGGTACATACCGCCGAAGAGGAGATGATGTCGGAATAGAATCCGTTCTCGTCCAACGCCTGCTTCTGCTTGAGGGCGGTACCGTCCGCCATGTACATCGCCTTGCCGACCGTCCACTTGATGTAGTCGTTATCGGGAGGCAGGTTGAAGAAGTACTGATGGAAGAGCTGGATATGCGCCTTGGCTTCCATCGTGAAGTTCGCTTCCAGCTGGGCACGCTGTGCCAGGAAGGGAATGTCACCGTCCAGTATGTAAATCTGCTCGCGTTCTTTCGTCACGAGCGAGATGCAGCACCAGACGGTGAACCCGCAGATGAGGGTGCAGCCACCTATCGTGGCCAGCACCGTCATCAGGGCGAGTTTCGTTTTCTGTGCTAATGATTCGATAAGCATATTCGTTGGGATTAGAATTTATTTGCTGTTCTTGCCTGCGCTGGGCTTCACGATGGACACGGCACCGCTTACGGCAGCTCCTGCTATTGCCCCTGCTGCACCGCCAGCCATGGAAGACATGCCCATCACGGCACCGCCTGCTGCACTTCCTGCACCGGAGCTGACACCGCCCGGAATCAGCCAGGAAGCCACTTCGGGCACAAAGCGGATGATATAGGCACCCACCAGCATCCCCATGGCATACATACAGTTGGAACCGATGCCCTGCAGTCCCAGTGCGCCGATCTGTTCCCAGGAGTTTACCGAGCCGTGAAGCAGGTGGTTGTAAGCTATGAGGTCCTGCTGCAGGTTATAGAGCAGAATGAAGTCGATGTAGTAGATGCACATATAGGTGACGAAGCCCCACAACGAGAGGGAAAGGAACTTCGACATCCACTGGCTCCAGGCCGAGTTCCAGGGCGGTGCCAGGGACAGGGCGAACATGATGGGACAGAAAATCATCAGGATGGCCATGAAGATGCGCTGCGCCACCAGAATGCCGTAGTAGGACATCTGGAATATCAGTTCCCCCACAAAGCGGATGACATCGTTGATCCATTCGCTCATCTTGGTTTCAGCCGCCACCGCTGCCCGCTGCGCATAGTTGTTGATGGTGTTGCCCAGATTCTCCACGTTGTAGATGAGCTTGTCCCACCAGGCAGCATCCTGTCCGATGGCGGCTACTTGCTGGGCGGTGGAAATGGAGTCCTGCACCTCCCGCAGGCGGTCGAGGTATTCACTCTGTTTCTGTGCCACCTTCAGCTCGAAAGCGGCCACCTCCTTGTTCTTGGCTTTTGCCATGGCCTTGGTAGCGGTTTCCAGTCCTTTGCCGGGAACCTGCAGGGCCTGACAGATCCACGAGGAAGAAGAGATACAGATGGAAATGCCGATGATGCGCAGGAGTTTCATCACGTCCATGCCGCGCCGTCCGAGCATCATCATCCAGCACTCGTAGGAGCCTACACAGAGCGCCAGCAGCAAGCCGATGATGCGTGCCAGTCCGATGGCATCCCCCAGTATTGCCACATTCGGGAAGGTCTCCATGGCGACCAGCAGCTTGTCCAGACTCTCGTCAATGGCAGGCAGTCCGATGGTTAAGGGAACAAACAGTAGATTCATTTGCTTCAATAATTTGTTGGTTATACGTTCGTTGTTTCATCTCAGTTCAATAATGGGTAGCCGCTACCGCGCAGAGGTTGGCAGTTCGTTTGACCAGCGTTTCCATCTTCTGCCGGGCTTCCTCGTAAGCCTGCTGCCGTTTGGCATTCTCCAGTCCGTAGCCCACTCCGGTCTTGTGGATGTAGGCGATGTCGGCACAGAGAATCTCATTCTCCCGGCTCAGCTCATCCACCTGGTATTTGAGCTTTCCACCGCTCTTCTTCAGGCAGTAGAGCAACCCTTCGGTGATGCAGTCCTGCATCCGGTTGAATTCATCCTTGTATGCCGGATAAGCCAGGTCTACCGCCCGGTCAGCTTCCCTTGCAGCAGTTCCTCCTTGTAGAGTTCCTCCAGGTATTTCCGTTCTTCTTCCCACCTTCTTCACCTTCTGCCGCTGGGTCTCTTCAGATACCACCCGGGTGGGCATGATGCGTTTGATGTTCGACTTGGATTCCTTGAAACGTACCCGGAATCCCGAGTTGAACCCTCCCATTTCCAGTACATTTCCGCACCGGAATATTTCTTGTGCAGGAAAAAGTAGTACCAGTCCGGTGCAAAATCCCAGGGTCCGTTCTCCATCGACTGCCACTGCCGGGCTTTTCACTGTCACTGACTATGCTTTGGGCATTGGCATGCAGACTGGAAAACGCCGTCATGAACAGGCACAATAACATAATTCTAACCTGCATATCCCTGATTCCATTTGTTGATCACCTTGCTCAGCTATCTCATTCTTCATATTGGAGTTCAGTATCTCCCAGATATAGTCCGGCTTCCATCCGCCCTCCGTCATGAGGTAACAGTACAGGTTGGCATTGTCTATGATGTACCTTGCCCTGTCGATGGAAGCCTTCAGTGTCATCACCAGGTTCAGCTTCTCATCCATGGAAGCCTTCATCAGGTTTATGCCCGAAGCGGCCACGGTTGCATACAGTCTGTAGCAGTGTTGTATCTCCCTTGATATTGCCACGTTGGCATCGGCATAATACCATGCGACAAAAAGGCTTTTTCTTCATGGCTTGAAGGTGTTGGACCGTAAAGTCCTTGTATTCCGTTACCAGCATGATACAGTGAGTTGGCCGTTGAAGAAATGGCCCGGCCAGCACCAGGTATGAATAGGCATTGTTCATCTTCGTGTTCAGGGTGGTCCGTACATCATTGAAGCTTTTCGCTCCCTTCTCACCAGCGACTGCTCCCCAAACTCGTAGCCACCCGCTTGCATGGCCTTTGTCCTCGTCCTTCTTTATGGCCTTGTGCAGGGCTATGAGTGCTTCGATGGTCGGCAGGTCTTTGGGGACGATGAACCTGCCAGGCTCCTTTGCCCGGAACCAGCAGGTAATACAGGCAGAGCGCAACACTCAGGATGGTGATTTTCATGTTTCATAGCATATGAAAGGTTAATAATTTGAAGCAACCAGTCCGTTCCAGTCCTGTACAAGATTTCCCACATGATTCTTCATGGTTACCACATTTGCCCATCCTTCAGGGTCAATGGCAAAGAAGAGGTCATTCACCGTGGCGTATTGTGCCATCAGAACCATCCCTTCCACCTTGTAGCGTATCCTGTTCAGGGTCAGTATAGATGCTGTTGGCCAGTGTCAGCCTTTCATGCCTGTCAAGCAGATTGTAGCCCGTCATCCTTTTTTCGGCAGTGGCCTGTCCCTGCAACGGATTCTGGGAATCCTGGCATTGTTCACGATATTGACGAAGTTGCCGACCAGCTGCTGTGTTTCCGCTACCAAGATTACCGAGTTCGTTCAGACAGAGCAGTTTGTTTGAAAAACTTTGGCCTTGTTTACCGTGCTGACAAGTACCGGAACATTTCAGAATATCCAGAGCACACAGGCCTATTTCCTTATAATAAAGACTTTCAGTCCCGAAACCGGATATGTTCTCCATGCTCAGCTTGTATAGTTCCTTCATGGTAGCCATGCTTACCGTATAGAGTTCCACCTTCTGCTTCTTTGCTGCAATGGTATCCACACGCTGGTTGTGCTGTTCCTCGATAACTTTCTGTGAAGCGGTATTGGCGGCATGACAATCTTCATGACAGTTCGGTCAATACGATTCTCCAGGCAGCATGTGCATTAATACAGACAAATGCCGTCACCATTATAACCGATATGATTCTTAATACTGTTCTTACCATGGTGACATTACTTTTTGATGATGGTTGACTTTTCTTGCAAACTCCAGATACAGAAGCCCTCCATCCGCCTTGACGGTCTTCCTCGATACGGGTGATGGCCTCCTGCAGCGTACCGTACCTGGGCAAGATAAATCTTCAGTGCCTCCTTTTCGGTACGTTCTGTAGTGTATGCCCAGTAGCATTCCGGTGCTTCCTCCACGCCATAGACATCCGAATGCTGTCCCCGGCAAATCCACACCTCCTTGAAGTAGCTGCGTCCCTCATGGTTGTTCAGCGCATTGATGGTAAAAATCTGTTGTCGCTGGATGTCAGTGAGTCCCAGAATGGCTGCAATGTCCTCATACCTGTCCTTGAACTTGGTCTGGTCAAGCAGAATCTTCACATCAGAGTTGTTGATGATGGCCTCCTTCACAATAGGGGAATCAATCACGTCATTCAAGTTCCTGTGTGACCACACCGGCTATTCCATGGAACTTTCGGACGGTTTTATACAAATACTTTATATATTCGGCCATCATGGGAGAGGCGATAGCCTTCCATGCCTCTTCGATGATCAGAGCCTTCCGTCCTTTCTTGATACGCATCTTCTGCAGGAACACGTCCATGATAATCAGCACCACAATCGGAAAAAAGCACCGGATCATCCTTTATTTTGTCAATTTCGAACACAATGAAACGCTCGTCAAACAGGTTAATGTCCAGGTCGGAGTTCAGCGTCATCTCCAGTTCGCCGCCACGGTAGAACTGTTTCAGGATGGCTGCGAAGTCACGGATATTGAAACTGATTTTCTCCAACGAGGTGATCTGCGGGATGCGCTCCAGGGCAAACTCATAGTAGGAGTTGAAGGAAAGCTCCCTGAACCTTCAACCTCCGCTTCTGTTCTTCCATGTGGTCGATTTGCTTCTCTATCTTAATCAGCATGGAATTGTTATAAAGTTCCCTTTTATATTTTTCGATAATGGCAAGTGCACGTTCCTTTTCCGATTCTGCTAGCCGCTTCATCATTTATCAGAGCTTAGTCAGTGAACGGCACTGGCGGATGAGCTTCAGACGGCGCACTTCCGGAAGGCAGCAGGAGCGCACGGCTTTCCGGCTTTTCTGAACCTCCTCCGTGTTTATCTGGTTGTCAATGTCCTCCATGCCGTGAGCGAACTGCTCGTAGTCATCCTCCATCTTGGCTGCCACCAGCAGTTTCTGTCTCAATGCCTCACGCTCACTGTCGCTGAACCCTTCAAAAGGATTGAAATAGGCTTGGTAATACTCCACGATGGTCTGGTTTATCAGCATGCCCTCAATCTTGGTCGGGAACGCATTGCCTTTGAATATCAGGAATATCAACGATTTCAGGAAGTTCTTCTTCTCACCGAAGTTCAAGTCATATTCCTCTTTCGTTACCTTGAACGGATTCATGGAGATGGGCTTCTCCTTGGAGTAGGCTATGTATGTACCCTTGTAATATCCGCATATGCCTTCGTAGGAATCACCCGTATCCACCATGACCACATCTGTATTCTGTTCCAGCAGCTGACGTACCACACTGTTCATGTGGAACGATTTGCCTGAACCGGAAGGACCGATACAAAAGAAGTTGGCATTATCTGTCATTTTCTTCTTGCCTTCCTTGCCGGTAATGTCGATACATACAGGCAGTCCCTGACGGTCGGTGTAGTATGTGGTCAGCGGTGTATTCTCAGACTCCTTCAGATGCTCCTTGAAGAAAAAAAGCACAGGGCAGCATCTGAAAGTGTCAGGAACAGGTCATAGTCCGGGTTGAATGCATATCCGTTACCGGGAAAACTGTCCATGAAAAGCTCCAGCTGGTTGTAGGCCGTCCTTGACGGCATGATGCCGCACTCGTACAGTTTGGTCTCCAGAAAGGAAGTTACCGGACTAACCTTGTCAGGGGACAGCTCACCAGAATGTTGAAGTTGCAATATACAAGCATGGTACTGTCAACGGCCAGTCTGTCCAGCACTTCCTCAATATCAGCCTTGGCAATACGGTTGCTCGGGTCCGGCATGGAACCATGACGCTTCGCCTTGGCCTGGAGCTTACGCAGCAGCTTCCTCTGTCCCGGTATCTGAATGACCTGGTTGAACACCACACAGTCTGAGTAGGGGACGCCGGTCAGGAAAGAAAGCAGGTCGGTTGCAATTCCGTAGCCGTTGACGTTCATCTGTGTGTACGGCTTTACCATGGAAGGCAGATTAATCTCGTCAATATCGACCAGCGGATAGGAACGGATGATACGGTCACCTGTCCTGAGATATTCGTCCGAAGCCTTGAAGTTGGTCATTGAGAACGGTCCATGCCGGAACTGGAATGCCATGAAACGGTGACAGTACTCGCTGACTTCCTCCTTGTCGAGCTTCCTGTGCCGGATATGCTTTTCGGTCAGAATATCATCCGTCTTTGATACCTTGGCATGGAAATCGAGCCATCTCTTCGGGTCATACTGGATGAACTGGCTTCTCTGAGCCTCCTGGGTGAGGATAAGAAAAAGTCCTTATCTCTGTGAACTCCCTTCCCTCGAAGTATCTGAAATAGCTCCTTGTCAGGAACTCCGCATCATCCGGCACATCATGGTGATATGCCTGTCTGCACATAATATCCTGCTTCTGCAGAGCATATCCCTCACCGATGGTCTGAAGAATATTGGATAGCACGTCATGAAACAGCATGTACTGCTGCGCATCCGTACAGAGCTGCTGGACCGGATTGGTTATCTCAAAGATAACTGACGGCTCGCCTCTGGCCGAGAACAGCACGACATTGCCGTCCGTCTCCTCCAGCTGCGCATAGAGTCCGTCAAAAATTCTTTTCCTTTTGTGTGCCATACTGTATAAAGTGATTTACTGTTCTTTTTTCTAAGGCTTCTGTAGATATAGATACCTCTTGCCCTTTTCTTGTTGTGAAGTCCACCACGCTGCTTGATGTAGATGGTTATCAGTCCCACCAGTGCCATGACCATCATGGCTATGAACCCTGCAACCTTTCCCAAAGCGATTGAGAAACCGATGAAGCCTACGAATGATACGCCTATGGCTGCCGCTGCCAGAGTGAGGAAACGGCCACGTATGCCCATAAACTCCAGCGGTTTCTGCAATCCCTTGAACACAGGGTATCCTTCCTGATTCATTGTCATGCCGGGAAAGGATTACTGGAAGAACAGCGGAAGAGCTTCCGAAAGTGCGATGAATGCGATACAGCCTCCGATGGTAAGCATGATGGTCTTCTTCACGTCCTGGTCTCCGTTCTGCATCTTGAAATAGACGTTGAAGGCACCGACCAGGACGATAACGGCTGCAATGGCCTTCATCAGGTTCGATACCGGAGTCTGGTAGAACTGACTTCCTGAGTGGCCTTGGTAAAACCTGCGGCACCCTTTGCTTCCTGCCATTGCATTGGATGTGGAAATAACGAGTGCAATAGCCGCCACCACACACTTCTGTCCAAAACTTGAACCGATGAAACGCTCCGTAAGATTCCGGGCACTTTTCTTTATTATCTGCATTTCTGAATAATGTTAAAGGATTTTATCGCCAAAGAAACAGATGTCACTAAAGGAACGGTATATATATCAGGCATTCTCACAGCTGAAGATAACGGCACCGAGGTCACTGGTACCGGTCTCTGCCAGCCGGTTTATTTCCTGTATGATATTCTCAACCAGAATGCCGTCAGTCATGATGGCCTCCCGGTAAACGTGTCTGGGAGATTCTGGTTTGGATGCAGATTTCTCTGTACCATCAGAATGATTGCTTTCATTATTTGATTCGGGATTCCCTGTATTATTCTGTTCTGAACTTTCTTCTTTGGAATTAGGTTCATCCCGGTTTATTCTTATCGGTCTGAAGCTTCGTGCCTCTTCCGATATGTCAATATCCTCTTCTTTATGGCTGTCCTGTTCGGCATTCTGTGTGGCCTTTGCCCTCTGGAAGTCCATGAAAATCATTGCCGCATAATAGAGAGCCATTATTATAAAGAGAAGGAATACTATCTGTCCGTACTGCATGGCTGTTGTAATATGATGTTGGATGAAAGAGCGGAACTCTCTCTCCGGAAGCGGAAGGATATGCAGTCCCAGTCTGATGCCCCGGCTTTCCAGACGTTCCCTGCGTTCTGTAGTGCCGGTATAATAAATCACGTTGTGTTCCTCACTGATGATGTATCCGTTTGACTTCATGTTTGAGCGTACCCTTACCTTTGCCCTGTTTGAAATGACACGGATACCGGTTATGGGTTCCAGTCCGAAGACGATACGCCGTCTTTCCCTCTTTACCATCTGAGTACGGATACGTGAGGAAATCAGGTGCTTTTCTTCACCAGTGCGTTTGAGTCCGATTGCAGCGGCTATGCGTCCGACACTCATCCGGGTAATGCCGAGAGCTTTCCCCTATCTCAGAGAAGGAACACTCCTGAAAGTGGTTTCTGATATAGTCGGCACGCTCCATCCATCTGGATTTGGCCATTTTTTACAAGTCCAAGTTCACGGGCTTTCAGCTTGACGGTCGATTCGCTCAGATTGAGAACGGCAGCGGTATAGGCTGTGGTCTCTACCGGATACAGCTCGACAAGAGCGGCCAGCATCCTGTCGGTCCAGTCTGTCTTTTTCATATCCTACAGATTATAACTGTTAAACAAAGATTTCTTTTCCCTTCTGTATTCTGCCAGACGGGCAGGTAGGACTTGAAGAATGCCCTTACGATGGCATTCACCAGGTCAGAGCGGCATCTGCCATGTATATCGCAGTCGTCAAGTGAATCCGCAAGGTCACGGTCGAGTTTGCAGACAAGTCTTTCTGTTTTGTCTGTTCCTGAACTGTCCGATTGCAGGAATTCCATGAAGTCATCCCAGCATCCTGTATCCGAGAGGGGAAACAGCAGTATCCTTTTCCTGTGCTTCGTTATTATTTTCCTTTTGCTCAACCTGGGTTTCTACGGAATCTTGCGTCAATATAAGTTCTGAATCATTGATGCCTCTTGTCAGGTCATCTATTTCCGGTATATCCTTACTCATAGTGCTATGGTTATTGAAGTTTACTGATTATTCTGGTTCTTTATTCTGATTGCAGTTGCCATTTTCTGAAGGACTGGTTTCAGATTGGCCGGTATTGTCATTTGATGCTTCATCAGACGGCTGTGCCTTCTTTTTCTTCTTAGATTTGGGATTCAGATTTTCCGTCAGCTGTATGCCTTTGAGTTCTTTTTCCCTTATCGGTTGAAGTGTATCGAAGATACTCTGATAGACCTTGTCAAAGACCGGTGTAACGATAGTAGCCTGCATATCAAGTGCCGCCATAGTGCTGAACCGTTCCATATCCGCACGTTTGGGAATCTTCGCAGTGACATATCCATAGTTGGAGAAGGTATCCCTTGCATTGTCCCAGATAAGCAGTTCGGAACGCTTGCCGATTCTTCCGTCATTCAGATTGGGAATGATGAAGAGTCTGGCTTTCATCCTTTCACCGACAGCCTTTTTCAGCCGGTCAACAAACATGAGGAAACTGGCTGTGGACGGAACGGTTACCAGGTCATAATGAAATGGAACAATAATGATATCCGAGTTGACGAACATGGGTATCAGCCCTTCCGTTTTCAGACTACCTGGAGAGTCCATAAGCACAACGTCAATGTCAGGATCGTTGTGCAGTTTCTCCATAAGGGAAGTTATCATCGCCTTGTCATTTGCTTCGTATGCCCATACCTCGTATGGCATTTCTTGTTCGCCATATTTTCTGATGTCGGCCTTTCGGCACTTCATGATGGAGTGCTGAAGTCGCAGTCTCACCACAACCCTTTGCACCTTTTGTCACCAGATAGTTGGCAAAGGTTACGCAAAGGGTAGTCTTTCCCACCTCCCTTCTGATTGGCAAATGTCACTATAACCGGAGTCTGTATCATTTCAAGTATTGATTGATTTTGTGACAAATGTATTAACCAAGATTCTCAGGTAAGAAATGTGCAACACATTTGTGATTTCGGTTTGCTAAACCTATATTTTATGATTTTAATTATTTAATTATCAAGATTATTACAGCTGAAAAGGTTACAAATAGAAGTCCTATTATGTAAGGAAAATAGTTTTAAAAACGTTGTTTTTGAGATGTTGTGTATATTGACCATTTTTATAAATCATAATACAAATCTTCTATGTGATTGTACTATTAATAAAAAAAAATGTGAGTATTAACGATTTTACGCTATCTTTGTGTAAATCACACCTTTTTTGGGTATATCTTTAACATAAAAAGAATAATCTGTAATTATTAAATTTGTAATAGCAATGTTGGATCAATCGTTTTTCAGCACATAATTTTGATATAATTTACGGAATAGAAAGCCGCAAAGGAAATATTGATATACATAGTATGCCTACAAAGTATCTAGACATTGTCAAGAAAACAAAGGATATAAAATCAATAATTAAAGAATTAAAGAATTAAAGAATAAGGAGGATGATAAATCAATCGAGGATTTACATCATAATAAGGAACTGTTGCTTGAATTACAAGAAAATAAGAAACAAGCTTTGTATGAGCATTTAGAGGAGATTTCTGATATCGTTAATAGCTCTTCGTTTAGATTTGAATTAAAGAAATTGAAAATAAAAGGGAAAGAGGCTTTTTTCCATTGATACAACTAAACATACTCAGTTTTTTGCAATAAAGCAGTTACAATACAATTTGAGAAATGTTTTTAAAAAGTAAGACAAGCGAATCGGCATCAGATACTGTCAAATATCAAAATATTTTTAGACTCCAAGATTCCTGTTTATGTAATTAGAACAGATATATCAGATTTTTTATGAAAGTATTCCACAGAAATCTTTGATTAAATCTGTAGTAGAAAATTCTTTATTGAACTATAAGTCAAAATCTTTTATTCGAGGAATATTGAGAGAATATGAAACAACTAAGGACAAATCATTGATTCCTGAGAGAATTATGGTGTACCTCGTGGTATTGGAATAAGCTCATATTTAAGTGAACTTTATATGCGTGACTTAGATAAAAAGTTATCATCCCGAAAAAAATATACTAATATATGTTGACGATATATTCATTATTTTATCAT
>VOFC01000256.1_pt1 | contig 37747 bp, 68 predicted proteins | sample 5384161 | NCBI WGS metagenome assembly VOFC01 (sample SAMN12384722, study PRJNA508395) | human gut metagenome | isolation source: healthy gut B | host: Homo sapiens | reverse complement strand
ATTTCATATATATTTTATAAATTACATACTTTTTTAATATATTACTTTATATATCACTATTTTTCTTAGAGTTAACAAAAATCTTCTTTGTTATAAAATTCAAACATAAAAAATATAATAACTGCTACAACACTTAAAATATAAATTAATGGCATTACATCAGTTGTTATTGTTATTGAAAACCATTTTTAAATACTGTCAATCCTATTAAAACATTACAAACATAAGAATAAATAAAGCTGTTCTTATTCCTTGTGATGCATATGTTTTACCTTCTTTATTATTTTTTATTTTAAAAATATCTAATGGTTTACATAGTTTTATTAAAAGCATTAATCCTGTTAGCCCTGTTAACACTACACATATACTTGAATATACATTAGTTTCTATTCTAATTTCCAACTTATTATTGCGGTTAAAACAATATTAATTACAACTGTTAAAGCTGTTCCGCAAAGCTCTTGAAATTACATTTCTTAAAAATTTGCCTTTTTATTCTTTCTTTATTTGGTTCTAATGCTAGTACAAAAGATGGTATTCCTATTGTAACTGTACTTATTAATGTTAGCTGAATTGGCATAAAAGGATATGGCATATTAACAAATAAAAATATTATAGCTAATATACTTGCATATATTGTTTTTACTAAAAACAATGTTGCTGATCTTTCTATATTATTAATAGTTCTTCTTCCTTCTAACACAATCTCTGGCATAGAAGCAAAATTAGAATCTAATAATACAAGTTCTGCTACATTACGTGTAGCATCGCTTCCACTTGCCATTGCTATACTGCAGTCAGCCTCTTTTAATGCCAAGACATCATTTACGCCATCTCCAGTCATTGCAACTGTATGTCCTTCTTTCTTTAGAGCTTGTACTAATTCTTTTTTTTGAACTGGAGTTACTCTTCCAAAAATAGTATACTCTTTTGCTGCTTTTTCTAACTGTTCTTTTGTTTTTATTTCTTGCATATTAATATATTTTTCACTATTTTCTACACCAGCTCTTTTGGCTATTTTAGATACTGTTATAGGATTATCTCCTGATATAATTTTTATATTTACGCCTTGCTCTTTAAAATATTTTAATGTTTTACTTGCTTCTTTTCTAATTACATCACTAATTAAAACAAATCCTAAAACTTCTAGCTTATCAGGTAGCTCTTTTTCTATAAAATCTCCTTCTGAGTTAGCAACTATTATTACTCTATAATCATTTGAATATTTCTCTATTCTTTCCTTATATTCATCATATTTTCTCTTAATACAAACTCTGGCGCTCCTATTATATAGCTTCCTTTATCTTTAAAACATACACCAGACCATTTTTTTTTGAGATGAAAAAGGTATCTTATTAATAACTTTCCATTTTTGTTTATTCTTATATTTAGCTCTTATTGCTTCTATTGTAGAATTATTATCATCCGAAGCACTAGCAATTTCAGATAAAATTTCTTCTAATTCTTCTTTTGATTTTGTAATTTCTATAATGTCATTTACTTCCATTCTTCCTTCTGTTATTGTTCCTGTTTTATCTAAACATAAAGTATCTACTCTTGCTAATGTTTCTATACAATAAAGTTCTTGTACTAACACTTTTCTTTTTGATAATCTAATTACACTAACTGCTAAAACTGTGCTTGTTAATAATACTAATCCTTCTGGTATCATTCCAATAATTGCTGCAACTGTATTTACTACAGCATTTTTAAAACTGTTTTCTGTTAATCCTAGCTGATTAAAAAACAATAATATTCCAATTGGAACAATAGCTATAGATACTATTTTTATTATTCCATTTAGTGACTTCATTATTTCTGAATTTACTTTTTTTACATATTTAGCTCCACTTGAAATCTTAGATGTATAATTTTCATCTCCTATATGTATTACTTCTGCTTTGCATTTTCCACTAACAACAAAACTTCCAGATAATAATGTATCACATTTTCTTTTTATATATAACATCAGATTCTCCAGTTATAAAAGATTCATTTACTTCTACTTCTCCTTCTAATATTATAGAATCTGCAACAATTTGATTTCCTGTTTCTAGCATTAATAAATCATCTAATACAATACTATTTATTCCAATTTCCTGTTTTTCTCCATCTCGTATGCAATTTACCTTTGCTTGAGCTAGTATAGATAATTTATCTACTGCTTTTTTTAGAATTTATCTCCTGTATAATACTAATTGCTGTATTGCAAAAAATTACTATTAAAAACAATAAATTTTTATATGATCCTACACAAAATACTGCCACTCCTAATAATATATTTATCAAGTTAAATAATGTGAATATATTTTACCTAACTATTGTTTTTATACTTTTTAGTTGGTAAAGATGTATCATAATTCACCTTATTTTCTTTAATTCTTTCTTCAACTTCTTCTTTAGTTAAACCTATATCAATTTTTTTATTTTTATCTATAATTTTATCCATATTTTACATTTTTTCCTTTTTTATTTTGTATCATATTTTATCATAAAAAAATAGGGTCATGCAATTCATGACCCTTGCTTTTGTCTCTTTATTTTTATCGACAATTTTTCAACTTAAGGCTGACCATACCATCCTTCTTCTTCCAGAGTTTCTATCATCGCAGAAGGACTTTTTAAAATGTGATTCGGCATCGTTTGGAGAATATCCAGAAATTCCTCTGTTCTTTCACCTACGAACTTGCTTACAGACTTATATTTTTTTTACAAATCCACTCCACGTTAAATACGTGTCCTTAGTTTCTTTGTAAGCAATATCAACAGTCCCTTTAAACAATATACACTGATATTCTGAAATTCCCATTTTTCTTGCCGACTCCTCTGCTTTTTTAGTCTGCACCCGAAAGATGTCTCCATCATAAGTTTCCAGTACAGAAAAAACACCATCATGATAGAAAAAATTATTCATCATAACTCCTCCTTTTGATTCTCGAATGGCTTACAGATTACGTAACTTATATAATATCATACTTCACATAACATTTCAAGTTTATTAATTTATATTTTATTTAATTTACATTACTTTTTTTCATTTTGTATCTATACTTTTTTTATTATGTACGTGTTATACTAAATATCGTTCGTATAAACACAACTTTTTCCAAAAGAGGTGATTGTTCTTGAAGAAAATTTCATCAACCACAAAGAACGCTTCTAGCAACGCGCCTAAGTGTTCTACCCCTTGTCGAGAATGTCCTAAGCATCTATCATGCCCGGACGTGTGCCCAGCCTTAAAAAAAGAAACTGGAAACTTAGAATTTTTTTCATTCTCGCAAATAAAAAATCCACCGGTATAACTGGTGGATTTTCATTTTAATCTATTATAGCTTGTTGCAGACCTCTCTTTTTTTATTCATGTTTTTTCTTTTTTAGCTAATTACTTTATAAATTTCGCCATAATCATTCATTATCTCTGGATTATCTAACGCAATTTGCTTAATTATATTGCTATTTTGGTTAAATGTTGTTACATATCCTTCTAATGATTTTGCCTTTTTCTTGCAGAGCTTTTACACTATCATTTACATATATTTTTTTGCTTTTCGTTTTCCATTTTTAGCTTCTTGAACTAAATTAGATACTGGTGAATTTCCATCAAAAGCCAACACTATTGATTTTCTTCTTTCAAATATTTCATAATTAAAACTCTTATATATTCCCAATTCTTCTTGTTCTGTTGAAATACAAACGCCATTTAATTCCTTATTTAATAAGTTTGCTCCAACTTCTTTGGTTATCTTTTTTAGTTATAATTGCATTTATTTCAAACTTTTTACCTATCTCTTTACTAATATCTATAATTGCTTTTCATATCCTTGCATTCTCTGTCCTATTACAAAATATACTTTTTCATTATTTAATTTTTGCATTAATTCTTTTAAAATCTCTTTTCCTCTATTATCTAGCACAGTTTCTCTTCCTTTAGAGTTAAAACTTCCTCCAGCAACAATTATTGGTATTTTACTGGAAGTTTTACTATTTTTTCTTTTAATATTTCCTCTGAATTAATGTTTGTATTATTTCCAATTTTAAAATCTCTATTTTTATTACTTTCTACTGCTTTTATTTCTTCTTTTAGTATTGCATCTTTAATATCTCTTCCGCTCTAACCATTCTTCAAATTTTTGACTTTTTTATCTTAAAATATTTATCACTATCTTTTATTATTTTGTCTTCTACTTTTCTCATTTTCATTAAATCTTCTTCTGTCAAGTTTAATAAATTGGTAAGTGCCATTTGTTCTTCCATACAATCTGTTCCATAAAAGCCACATCCATCACTTCCTTGAACACAATTTACTCCATAGCTTAAATATTGTTTTATTGGATGCTTTTCTACTTGTGTTAAATTGTTCAATCTAACATTAGAAGTTAGTTGGAATTCTAAAACAACTCCATCTTTTTTCATTTCGTGCATCAAATCTATTCCTTCTTTAGTATCCAAATTTATTCCATATAATCCATGTCCAATTCTACATTTAGGCATTTTATATCCTTCTGGAACTGATTCTTTTACACAAGAAACTGCTCTTTCTACATTTTCTCTAAAGCTGTCATTTTCTCCTGCATGAATTCTAATTGTAAAGCCATTATTTTCTCTAACTGCAAATTCTACTAATTCTTTTTATTACTTGTTTAAAGTTACGAATATCATTTATTTCTTCTCCTATAATATCACTTCCAACGATATATGGACTCTTAGCTGCTACCTTTAAAACATCTACACCTTCTTTTTAATTGTTCTTCTGTCATTAAAGTTCTACTAAGTGATCCTAAAAATCTTAATTTTACACCCGTTTCTTTTTCTATATGAGGTAATATTTCGTGTAATTCTTTTAGGATTTTGCACCTTCTTCACCCTTTCTTACAATCCAAGTAACAGATATTTCTGCATATTTAATTCCTTGTTTTTTATATTCTCTTGCAACCCAAAGTAACTTATCTTGTAATAAACTATTATTTTTATATTCTTCTTTTTGCTATCTTCTAGCATTTGCTTTAAAATTCTTTTTATATCTTTTTCTGTAATTTGTTCTATTTTTTTCTTTTTTCTAACTCAATTTTCTCTTCACTAATTTTTCCTTTTGAAAAAGCATATCTATAAATATATAATTTTTCTAAATTTGTAAATACTGCTTGCCCATCTTTCATTAATACTAAACTATTTCTTATTTTTTTGCAATATTTTCTTCCATATTTTCTTTGTTATTTAATATTAAATCTGCAAAATTTATAAAAGTTTCATCATCGATCTTTCTTGTTAATTTTTTCCCTGGTAAATCACTATATGCATATTTCTTTTCTATTTTACACCTTTTTTCAAACATTTCTTTTGCTTGTTTATCTGAAAGTTTTAATCCTAGTTTCTTTATATAGTACAAAAGAATATTTTATTTGATGTTTGATTCCCAATGCAATTAGATCATCTGAATTCAAATTTGCGTGAATATGTGTATGTAAATCAGTTCTAAATTTACTCTTTTTTAAAATATATGTTTTTATTATTGTTTTTTTAACATCAATTTTATAATCTTTCGTTTGTGACATCAAAGTTTTATTTATTGCTGGTATTTGTGCCTTTATTTCGATTTTTCCATTATCATAAATATTAGCAACTTTAATTCCTCCCAATCTAAAAATATATACCTCTTCATTATCTGCATTAATACTTGCTGGAATTATACCTTTTTATTATTTTCATATCTTTTTCATCTTTTACAGTTTCTACTCCACAAATTCTAGCTAGATTAGTAATTAAATTTCCTGTTTTGTGGTTAGGAGTTTCTAGCACATATTCAATCTCATCTTCATTTTTTCTATATAAATTTACAATGATATCTTTTTCTTTATCTAAATAAAATCTATTATATAATTCCATAGTATCCTCCTTTTAAAAAAGTTTATGTTAACCATTATAGCATAAACCTTATTTCATTTCAATAGTAAGCTAAAATATATTTACTTTTTACAAATTTTTCCTATTATATAAAAAAAGCACTAGAAAGTGCTTTTTTATTATATTCATATTTTTAATATTATTTACTCTTTTTAATTAAATTTCTGTTTTATTTACTGACAATTCTTCATTTATTAGCTTTTTTGCTACATTTACAAAATTGCATTCGATATCTGTTAAATAAATTTCATATAAATTATTATTATCTAAATTAAGCATATTTTCTTTTTTCAAATAGCTCTTTTATAAAATCTGCAATCATTTTTCCTGTATTTATAATTTCTACAGTATCCCCTAACTCTTTTTTTATAACGTCTTCAAATAGTGGATAATGTGTACATCCTAATATTAATGCATCTATATTATTTATATCTTTTTAGATACTCTTTTTACTGCTAAACTTGCTACTTCATTATTGGTCCATCCCTCTTCTGCCATTGGTGCAAGAAGAGGACACGCCTTTTTATTATATTAAGCTCACTATTTTTTTCTTTTAGTGCTTTTTCCCATCCATTACTTCTAATTGTTCCTGCAGTTGCAATTACTCCTATATTTTTAATATTTTTTTGCTTTAATATATAGTTTACTGTTGGTTCGATTATTCCAATGATTGGTATATTATACATTTTACTAACTGTATCTATTGCTTTGGCTAGTTGCTGTTCCACATGCTATTATTATAGCTTTTACATCTTTTTTATAAAAAACTCTATTCCTCTTTTAGTTAATTCTATTATAGTTTCTTTAGATTTACTACCATATGGGAAACTTTTTGTATCCCCTAAATAAATAATATCTTCATTTGAAAACTTTTTTTTATTTCTTTATAAACTGTAAGTCCTCCGACTCCAGAATCAAACATTCCAATAGGTCTACTATCCATTTTTTGTCTCCTTCTTAATTATTTATGTGCTATTATAACATATTTTTTACATATAATAAACTTTTTTTATTATTTTTTAATTTTAGCACACGTATAAAAAAAAATAATCATAATATATATTAAGCTACGTGCTGTAATTTTATGAAAGGATGATGAAAGTAATGGAATATGATAAAAATATATGTCCAGTTGTAGATGTTGATGGTGTGATTGCAACAGGTAAACAATTTGATTTAGATATAACATTACCAAAAGATAATAGAAATGTAATTTATGGAGTAATAAAAGATTGCCATAAAAAACCTGTATGCGATGCTGTTGTAAAACTAATCGAAGTAATTTGTGAGTGTGGAAAAGAAGAAATAAAACCTGTTTCTCATACTTTTACTGATAAACATGGTGAATTTGTATTTGGACCTTTATGTCCTGATAAATTATATGAAATTCAAATCTGGGTTGACCAAGTAAAACACGCCAAAGTATGTGCTACTTGTGAACATGAAGGTGATTGTTTAAAAGGTATAGATATTGACTGTAATCAAAAAAGAGAAATGCTGTGTAAAAGATAAATGTGATTGTAAAGAAGATTGTGAACCCAAAGATAAATGTGAAATGAAAAAAAAAGATTGTGAGCCAAAATGTTGTAAAAATGAATTCGAGCATAAAGGAAAATGTGAACCTAAATCTTTTTATTATAGATAATAATTTATAATATGTTTAATTTCAAAAGGATAAACTTTTTAGTTTATCCTTTTAATTTATCTTATTTAAAATATTCCCATTTTTTCATTACTTGCTTTCCTTTTTTCATAAACTTCTTTTTACTCTTTTCCTAATGTTTCTGTATACGCAATAACTAAACTTGCTGATACAAAACTTCCTACTAACATACCTTTAACAAATTTCATTATTTTATTCCTCCTCTACATTAAATTTAATAATATTATGCCTTATTTTTTGTTTTATATACTCTTTATATAGAGAGTATATTTCATGAATAGCAATAATTATTAAAAAAATAGTCCAAAAAATTTTTTTAACTTATTTACATCTATATTACTTCCTATATAAGCACCTATAATAGCACCTATAATTCCCCCTATTGATAAAATTATTGCTAATTTAATATTAATATTTTTTGTTTTAAATTTACAATTATAGAAATAATAGATGTTGGAATAAAAAATATTAAGTTAGTTGCTTTGTGCTATATGTTGGTCATAATCCCATATAACAGATAAAAGAAGTATTAAAATTGTTCCTCCACCCATTCCAATACCTGTTACTATTCCAGAAATAAGACCTATTAGTATTTCTAACATTTTTTATTTTTTCGTTAGTTTAAATTTTATACTAACTATTTCTCCTTACTTTAATAATTTTAGAGCTGAATAAAACAAAAATATAATAAAAATAATTTTTAAGTATTTATTATTAATTTTATTTAATAACTTTGTTCTATAAATCCTCCTATAGTCCCTCCTATAGCTATTTTTATTCCATTATTCCAATTGATATAATTATTTTTATAATAGAAAAAAGTACTTGTTAATACCATAGGCAATATAGCAAAAGATTGTTGTAGCTCTTGCTTCTTTATCATTCAAACCTAAAAAATAAATACTAGCTGGTAACAATATTAGTCCTCCACCTGATGCAAAAAAGACCACTAAAGAAACCAGCTATAATTCCTATCATTATTTTTTTTTTACCATTTCATTACCACTTTTTACTTATTTTTTTTATTTCTCTTATTATATCCTCTTTTCTTTATTTTATACCTCTTTCCTTCTTTATATGCTACTTTATATATCTCTATAAAATACTCTTCTGCCATATCTGTTAAAATTTTATCACAAGCTAACATACTATTAATAATACTATTTTTTAAAGCTTCATCTTGTATATTGCTTGCCCTATCTAAAAACATCTCTAATGCTAGTATATATTTTTTTGATTACTTTGTTTCCATTTTTTTTCAATAATTTTTCCCTTTAAAATGTCTTTCTTTGTTTGAAATATTCGCATTTTTTTTCCTCCTATTATTTTTATTCAACAATCTCTTATTTTAATACACCAAACTGTAAAATTCAACCAATTTTTACAAAAAAAGTAAAAAAAAATCCATTTTTTTCCCTGTCGATTTTAGTATATTATCATAAACTTTTTTCATTTTCAATATCAACTTATAGATTAAATTTAATTAATCTATTTATTTGTCAAGAACACTATTTTTTCGACAAAAATCGCCTTTTATTTCTTTTTTTATTATTATAAATTGAATCCATTGTTGCTTATTTATAATATATTTAACTTTACTATTAAGTATAAAAAAGATTATTATATATATAAAAACTATAAACTTATATTTTTTATAATTTTATATATTTAACATTAATAATCTTTATCATTTTTTATATTATATACTCTTTTCGCAATTATTTTCTTCTAGAAAAGCCTTATATTGTGGTGAAATAGACCTTAACTCTTCAACAATTTCCACCAAATTTTCAACAAGATAGTCTATATCTTCTTTGGTATTTTCTTCCCCAATTGTAATTCTCAGTGCAGACTGAGCATCTTCGTGTTTACAACCTATTGCCATTAAAACATGGGATGGTTCCATAGAACCTGATGTACATGCAGACCCACTTGAAGCACATATTCCTTTAAAATCTAATTTTAGTAATAAATCTTCTCCCTGTACAAATTTAAAAGAAATATTAGCATTTCCTGGTAATCTTTTTTTCTCTATCACCATTTATTGTCGTATATTTTATATTTTTCTCTACACTATTAAGTAAATATTCTCTAAGATCTATTAATTTTTTATTATATTCTTCAAATCTATCATATATTCTCTCTATTGCTTTTTCCCATGCCAACAATTCCTGGTACATTTTCTGTTCCAGACCTTTTATTTTTTTCTTGATGACCACCATCTTGTATTTTTCAAAATTTATACCTTTTCTTACATATAATGCTCCAACACCTTTTGGTCCATAAAATTTATGTGCAGACATCGAAAGTGCATCAATATTCAATTCTTGCACATCAATTTTTATATTTCCAATTGCTTGAACACTATCTGTATGAAATATTATATTCTTTTCTTTAGCTATTAATCCTATTTCTTTTACAGGTTCTATTGTACCAATTTCATTATTTGCATACATAATTGTTATTAATATTGTATTATCATTTATTGAATTTTTTTTAACTCTTCTAAATTTATAAATCCTTTTTCATTTACATTCAAATACGTAACTTTAAATCCATCTTTTTCTAAACTCTTACAAGTATTTAATACTGCTGGATGTTCAATCTTGCTTGTAATTATATGATTTCCTTTATCTTTATTAGCATATGCAATACCCTTTATTTGCTAAGTTATCACTTTCACTTCCACATGCTGTAAAATATATTTCATTCGCATTTTTGCAATTAATTGCTTTTGCAATTTTCTCCCTTGAATCTTCTATTGCTTTTTTTCGACTTTCTTCCAATGCTATACATAGATGAAGCATTTCCAAAATTCATTTTGAAATATGGAATCATTTCTTTTAAAACGTCTTCATTTACACTTGTAGTTGCTGCATGATCAAAATATTTTATATTCTTTTACCCTCTTTTTTTTAAATTTTTTAGGTTTTATAGTTTTACCCATAAACTTATAAATTTTTACTCTTAATATTTATTATACTTTGTATTCTACTTTATTATGCATAAATTAAACATTATAAGTTAAAACAAACTCTTATAAATGTTTACCTTTTTATAAAATATGGATTTTATTACTTTTCTATTTTAAAAAAATACAGAACAATAATTATTACTATTGTTCTGTATCTTATATTTTTATTCTATATCATTAAGATTGTTCTGCCCATCTTAATACTCTTATGCTTCTATATGTCTCTAAAACTTGTCTATATTTTGAAAATTCTTCTTCCCAAATAGTATTTGGAACTTTATCAAAAGCATTAAATACATCTTCAGCTTCTGTTAAAAATATAATTTGTTGCTGAGGATTCATATTTTCATACTGTTTAGATAATCTATATAATTTATCTAAAGTTTTATTTGCCTCAATAAAACTCCAGAAGTCTTTCACAGTCATTCCAGCTAATCTAATTTGCATAATTGCAAAACCTATTAATCCAAATACAATTAAAATTAAAGTATAAATAATAATGGTTAGTACTCTCATTTTTACCACCCTCTTACTAATATACTTTATTATACCATATATGTAATATTTTTGCAAACTTTCTGTAATATTTCTGTAACACTTCTCATTTTACATACATTATAGCAGTAGTTTATCATCAACTACTGCTATATTTTTAGTTTTTATTTTCTATAATTTTTACATCATCGTCAATTACTATAGCTTTTGAAACCTTACCTGGTTTTACTATTCCATCTAATATACTTTCAGCTATTTTATCTTCTAACATACTTTGAATTGCTCTTTTTAAAGGTCTTGCACCATAATTTGAATCAATTCCTTTTTTAGCAATTAATTCTTTTACAGAATCATCAATTTCTATTTTTATATTTTGTTCTTCCAATCTTTTCTTAACTTGTTCTAACATAATATCAATAATTTGTTTGATTTCATTGTTTTCTAGTTTATGGAATACTATAATTTCATCTATACGATTAATAAACTCTGGTTTAAATTCACGTTTTAATTCTGATAACACTTCTTTTTTTACATTTTCATATTCTTTTTTATTTGCTTCTTCTTTTTTATTTTGTTCAAATCCTAATGTTTTTTATCTGTAATTAGTCTTGCACCTATATTTGATGTCATTATAATTACTGTGTTTTTTGAAATTTACTGTTCTTCCTTGGCTATCTGTTAGTCTTCCATCATCTAAAATTTGAAGTAACATATTCATAACATCTGGATGTGCTTTTTCTATTTCGTCAAATAATATAACAGAATATGGTTTTCTTCTTATTTTCTCAGTTAACTGTCCTCCCTCATCAAATCCTACATATCCTGGAGGTGAACCAATTAATTTAGATACAGAATGTGATTCCATATATTCGGACATATCAACTCTTATCATAGAATCTTCATTTCCAAATAATGTTTCTGCTAATGATTTTGCAAGCTCTGTTTTTCCAACACCAGTTGGTCCTAAGAATAAAAATGAACCAATTGGCTTATTTGGATCTTTTAATCCTACTCTTCCTCTTCTTATTGCTTTTTGCAACTGCTTCTACAGCTTCTTTTTGTCCCACAACTCTTTTATGCAAAGAATCTTCTAAATGCTTTAATTTTTCATTTTCATCTTCTGTTATTTTCTTTACTGGAATTTTTGTCCAACTAGCAATTACATCTGCAATATCATCTTCTTCTAGAGTTGTTACACTACGGTTATTTTTGTTTTCCCATTTTTGTTTATCCTTTTCTAATTTCTCTTTTGCCATTTTTTCACTATCTCTTAATTTTGCTGCTTTTTCAAAATCCTGAACCCTTATTGCTTCATCTTTTTTTTTTTTTTTCATATTCTAATATTTTATCTTCTAACTCTTTTAAATTTTCTGGTCTTGTATATGTTCTCATTTTTACCCTTGAAGCTGCTTCATCTATTAAATCAATGGCTTTGTCTGGAAGATATCTATCATTAATATATCTAACAGATAAATTAACAGCTGCATCAATAGCTTCATCTGTAATTTTCACATTATGATGTGCTTCATATTTATCACGAATTCCTTTTAAAATTTTTATTGTATCTTCTTTTGATGGCTCCAATACATTAACTGGACTAAATCTTCTTTCTAAAAGCAGCATCTTTTCTATATATTTTCTATACTCATTTAATGTAGTAGCTCCAACAACTTTAATTTCTCCTCTTGCTAGAAGTGGTTTTAAAATATTAGCCGCATCTACAGCGCCTTCTGCAGATCCTGCTCCTACTATTGTATGAATTTCATCTATAAACAAAATTACATCTCCAGCTTTTTTCTACTTCATTTAATGATTTTTTTATTCTTTCTTCAAAATCTCCACGATATTTTGCACCTGCTACCATACTAGAAATATCTACACTTACAACTCTTTTATTTTTTAACATTTCTGGAACATCTTCATCTATTATTTTTTTGTGCTAAACCTTCTACCACAGCTGTTTTACCTACACCTGGTTCACCAATTAAACATGGATTATTTTTTTTGTTCTTCTAGACAAAATTTGAATTACTCTTTCAATTTCAACCTTTCTACCTATAACTGGGTCTAATTTTCCTTCTTTTGCTAACTTTGTTAAATCTGTTCCAAATTGATTTAATGTATTTGTTGAATTATAACTTCCAAAACCTGTTTGACTATTTTTATTTTCTCCTGAAAATCCGTCATCTTCATTTATTACTTTTACAATTTCATTGTACAATTTTTTTTGTGGATTTATATTTAAATCCATCATAATTCTAACTGCAACACTGTCTCCTTCTAGCATTATTCCAATTAATAAATGTTCTGTTCCTATATATTCTGTTCCTAACTTTCTTGCTTCTCTAAAAGCATTTTCTATAACTCTTTTAGTTCTAGGAGTAAAACCAACTGTCCCTTGACTATCTGGTGACAATTCTACTCTTCCTATTAATTCTTCAATTTCTTCTAATATATTTTCTGGAGTAATATTCTGATTTTCTAAAACTTTGCTTGCAACACCAGTCCCCTCTTTTAGACAGACCATACAAAAGATGCTCTGTTCCTATATAATTGTGACCAAGTTCGTTTGCAAGTTCATTTGCAATTTCTATTGCTTTTTGAGCTCTATTAGTAAATTTATATGTCATAGACATCCCTCCCTAATTTTAAACATTTTCTTCTTTAATAATTTTTTTTAACTATTTCTGCTCTTTTTATATCACGTTCTTTTGTATTTAACTGTTTGCCAAAATATTTCTGTAAATTTCCTGGCTTAGTATATAACTGTAATTTATTTACTTTTAAATCATCTAATTCTTTAATAATTCCTAAATCTGTTCCAAGTTTAACATCTGATAGTAATTTTCTACATTCTTCTGATGATAATTTACTAGAATAAGCTAATATTCCATATGATCTGTATACACGATTTTCTAAATCTAGTGCTTTTTTTCCTAAATACTTTCTAGCAAGTCTTTCTTGTTCTATTATTTTTTCTGTAATAGCTTTTACATTTTTTATTATTTCTTGTTCTGTAATTCCTAATGACTGATTATTAAATATTTGATATACATTGCCTTGACTTTGTGAACCTTCTCCATATATTCCTCTTATATTCATCCCAAAATTATTAGCAGCTTGCAAAACTTTTCCTATATTTCCTGTTATTGTAAGTGCAGGCAAATGTACCATTACAGATGCTCTCATTCCAGTTCCTATATTAGTTAAACAAGATGTTAAATATCCATATTTTTCACTATATGCATAATTAATTAAATTTTCTAATTTTTGATCTAATTCTATACTCAAATTTAATAGATTTTCTAAATCGAAACCTGCTGCAAATACTTGCATACGTATATGATCTTCTTCATTTATCATTATACATATATTTTCTTCTTCATTTATTAGCATTGCTTGATTTTCTTTTTTTTAGACATTGCAAATTCTGGACTTAATAAATGTTTTCTATCAAACTTATTTTGTAATATCATCCAAATTTTCTAATTTAATAAATTTCAGTCCATATCCTAAACTTGGAGTTATTTCTTCTATTTTTTTCTAAAATTTTTTTACTTTCTTCTTTACTATATTTATTTGGAAATCTAAAATCTTTTATATTTCTTGCAAGTCTTATCCTTGTACTAATTACGACATCTGATTCCTTACCATTTTGTAAATACCAATTACTCATAATAAACAAACTTTCCTCCTTATTTTTCTATTTCTTTTTATTTGGTCTCTAATCTTTGCTGCATCTTCATATCTTTCTTCTTTAACAGCCTGATTAAGTTCTTTTTTTTTAATTTTTCTATTTTACTATTTTCTTTAGTTTCTTCTTTATTTATTTCCATATTGTTTTCTTTTAAATATTTTGGTTTTCTTCCTACATGACTTGATGTTCCATGTAAGTTTTTACCAAATAATTAATTTTTTCATTAAATGCTTCATAACAATTTTCGCAACCAAACTTGCCATTTTCTATAAATTCTTCATATGTTAATCCACAATTATCACACTTTAGTGTATTTTTTCTTTATAAAACTTGGTAAAAATGAACTATCATTATATTCTTCTAATAAATCACCTAAAAAACTAGAAAAATTAATTGGCATATTAAAATTAATTTCATCTATGCCAAATTCTTTTGCACATTCCTCACAAAAGAATCATTTCTTTTTTTTTCTCCATTAATTATTTGTGTATATTTTATATTTCCTTCATGATTTCCACAATTTTGACATAACATATATTTTATTCCTCCTTTTTTTTATCATCTACAAGATTTAACAACATATTTTTTAGTATGCTTGATCTTAGAGAGTCCTTATATTCATGTGGTACATTAAGTACATTATCATTTGTTGCTACTTTTAAAAGCTTTGCTTCTTTTTTTGTAATGATATTATATGATAAGAAATTACTTATATATATATCCACTTCTTGTGATGTTACTTTTTCATCTAAACTTGCTATTATATGCATAATATAATTACTTCTTGTCATATCTATTTTTTTTATTCTTATGTGACCTCCACCACCACGTTTACTTTCTACATAATAACCTTGAGAAGGTTTAAATCTTGTTGCAATTACATAATTAATTTGTGATGGTACACAATTAAAATGTTCGGCCAAATCGTTTCTTTGTATTTCTATATATTCATCATTTTTCATTAAATAATTCCTTTATAAATTCTTCTATCATATCTGACATTCTCATATTTTATTGCTCCTTTTCTTTCTTAATTTATCGTTTTTGAATTATTTTAGTTTTGTTTTTACTTTTGACTTTGACTTTCTTTGACCTACGTTTTATTATACTATTATTTTTTCGTTTGTCAATACTTTTATTGACATTTTTTCGATTTTATGTTAATATAATTAGACAGCTTTGCTGAATACTTTATGAAAGGGTATTTCATTATGGAATACTATACGTCAATCTCCCCTCAGGCAATGCCTAAAAGATTTTACAGGGCTTTTTCTCACTAGTTGGGATGACAGCTTATGGATCTTAAAGGTATTCGTAAACGGTGACATGATCGACTTCGTCGACAACATCGACCCTGAGGAAGATTCTGTTGATGCAATCGTTTATCGTTACAATCTTTCAATCGACGATGTCGACGCTGAGGAATTTGAACTCTTCGTTGATGAAACACTCGTTGATGAATTAGAGGAGAATTTAGTCAACTTTCCTTTAGAAGAAGAAATTGACATTTTTCCTGATGATGACGATGACGACGATGCTGATTTCCTCCTGTCTCCTCAAGAACGTGCAGAAATTGAATCTGAACGTGAAGACGAGGCAGAAGATGCATTCACGCGTTTTTGCGACAATTAATGAGTCCGACATTCAAGTGACGTAACGACCTTTTACGCAGGTATGGTTTTTCCGTGCCTGCACTTTTTATTTATTATTTTTAGTCATGTTATCCATATCTTCTGCTCTTTCTTTTTGTTTTTTTGACAACGTAAGCCAAGCAAAATAAGAAGAGACGAATTCGCCGTATTTAGTTACATCTTCAATCTCTCCTATTTCATTTTTTAAATTATTCAATTCTTTATCTTTCATTATAACACACCTCATTTATAATTATGTACATGTTATAATTTATTATTCTTCTACTATTTACCCAACTTTTATTAATATAATTATTTTACAATACATACTTTTCTATTGCGTCTGAAACCCCATCTGAATTATTATCTCTACATACATTCTTTCCATATTTTTTTACATAATCTGCACTATTTTCCATTACTATTCCCATTCCTGCATTTTCTAGCATTTCTTTGTCATTTACATTATCACCTATTGTAGCTACTTGGTTACTATCAATATTTAATATTTTAATTAACTCTTTAATAGCATTCCATTTATTCACATCTAATTTTGTTATTTCTGTATAATAATACTTTATTTCTACATCTTCATTATTTATTTTTATAATTTTTCTGGACATATGTCCAACATCTAATACATCAATATCTTTAATTTCTCTTAATTTTTTGTATTATATGTTTAAATATAGATAAATTATCATCATATATAGTAACTTTTATATATTTGTTTTTATTATCTTCTTTAACATAATTATATAAATCAGCTACAACTCTTATATTAGTTTGATATTTACTATCCTTTTTTCATTTTCCATTTTATAAAACAGTGCACTGTATGCTATTTTTCTTGTTAAAATCTCCGTTTCTGTATAGACATTATAGTATATACTATTTTGTTCACACATTTGTATTATTTCTAAAATCTTATCTTTTTCTATAAACTTATTGTATAATATTTTGTCATTTTTCATATCATATAAAATAGCGCCATTACCACATATACTATAGTCTTCTGCATTTATCTCTTTTTGCAAAGCTTTTAACAGATGTTATATGTCTTCCAGATGCTATTACAACTTCTATACCTTTTTCTTTTGCTTTTTTTTATTGCTTGTTTATTTTTATTTGATATTGTTCCATATGAATTTAGTAAAGTTCCATCTAAATCTATTGCTAATAATTTATACATATATATTTTCTCCTATGTTTGCTTTTTATTATTATTTTATAATTCTAATATACTTTATAATTCATTTCAACAAAATTTATCAAAAATTTCCAGTTTAAAAAAAAATTATATTTGAGCAATATATATAATGTGAAAAGGCAATATGTTTTTCACAAAATAAATTAATAAATATAAAAAACACATTCTATAGGAGGTGAACGATATGGCAAACTCATCAAGCAACAGTAATTACAAAGTAGTTCCAGAAGCTACAGAAGCTTTAAATAAATTCAAATATGAAGTAGCTTCAGAAGTTGGTGTTAACTTAAAAAGAAGGTTACAATGGAGATATATCTGCTAGAGACGCTGGTAGAATCGGTGGTAACATGGTAAGAAAAATTAATCCAACAAGCTGAAAGCCGACAAACAAATAGTTTTTTGTACTAATGTTATTTAATATCTAATAAATTAAGACAGGAATATTTTTTTTCTTGATTTTATGAATTCTATTCTTAGAATACATAAAAGGCAGGAACTGTGTTCCTGCCTTATTTATTATATTTTAAAGTAAAGTTTTTATATTAGACTCTCCTATAATTTTTATTCCATTTTTTGAAAGTAAATCTGCAGTTATTCCATTTCCTTGTATAAGTGCTTTTAGAAAATGTTCCATCATAAATTTTTCCATACCCACAAGAAGGACTTCTTTCTTTAAGTATTGCATATTTACAGTCATAAAATTTTGCAAACCTTAATATTTCTTCTGCACCTTTTTATACTCTTTTGTAACATCTTCTCCACTATTAGTTACTACTCTATTATTTACTATTTCTGATGGATTTCTTGGAGTTTTTAATCCTCCATATATTTCTGGACATACTGGTATTAAATTATATTTATTTTTTAGTTCTTCTAACTCATTAATTTTTTCGCTTTTTTCCATTATATCTACAATTTATTCCCATTAAACATGCACTAATTAGTATATTCAAAGCTTTTTTCCTCTTTTCTCATTTTTTATTTTTCATATTTTATATCATTACTTTTCAACCAAATCTTTAATATTCTTTGTATATTTATTATTCAATTATATTTTTCTTATATATATAGTATAAACTTCTTAATTCTTCCATTTTTTTCTTCTAGTTCAATAACCAATCTTGAGGCTTCTTTCCAATCTTCTTTTTCAAAAGCTTCGATAACTTTTCCAAATAAAGATTGTTGCTCATTTGTATTTTTTATATATAATTTTTCTTTTTTCTTCAATTTCATCCCAGCAATTATTATCTTTTTCATCAATACTATTTAATCTTTTATAAGAACTTATTTCATTAAAGTATTCTTTTATCTTTCTTTTGCAAATAATTAACTTCCATTTTTCTAAAGTTGCTGTTTTAAAAGATTTAATCATTATATCTGTTAATATATCACCATATTGTAAAACGCTAGTTTTTTACTTTATTATCTAAACTTTTTATATTATCCCAAACTGTCACTGGTGATTTTCCAAATATTTCTTCTCTTTCAGAATTACTATAATATTCAAACACATCTTCTTCACTTCTATAGACTCTATCTTTCTCCAAATAGCCATAATATTCATTTTGTTTTTTAGATATTTCTTTTAATAATTCTTCTTCTGTTTTATTTCCTAATATTGCATATTTAATTCCATCTACCATTGATAAGTATGAAACTGCAATAGTTAAATATATATTAGAAGATGGATTCGGAGATCTTAATTCAAATCTTGTTGCATATGGATTTTGCTTATCTTTAACTAAACCTATTAGAACACTTCTATTTCTTGATGGTTCATCCTTTTCTTTTCCTAATGATGTAACAATACATACAGGAGCTTCATATCCAGGTTTTAATCTTCTTAGAGAATCATCTGTTGCCGAAATGAAAGGATTCATAACTTCATAATTTTTAATATTCCCATTAAAGCTCCATATCCTAAAGAACTTAAAAAGTTATCTTTATAACTATTAAATAAGTTTATTATTTTTCCATCCTTTTTTTGCACATTCATTCCTAAATGTACATGCATTCCACTTCCTGCCACTTTTTCTATTGGCTTTGCTCTAAATGTAGTTTCTAGTCCATACTTCATAAATATTTTTTAACTAATTCTTTAACAAAAATTTGATTGTCTGCTGCTTGAAGAGAATTTGAATACTTCCAATCTATTTCAATTTGTTCCATTACATGATCATATTTACCTAAAAATCCTAATTTTGGTTTTACTCCGTCCAACTTCTTTATGTCCCATTTCTGGTTCTAGTTCATATTTTTCCATCATAATTAAACATTCTTCTATAGCTGTTCTCACTGTTCCATTTATTTTATTCCAATATTGTTCATGCATTCCTTGTGATGTTGCAAGTTCTTCTATTTCTGTTTCTTCATTTGAGTTTTAACCCAAAATTCTAATTCTGTTGCTGTTGTATAATTTATTTTTTCTATTTCTTCTGGTTTTATCTCATAGATTTTAAATAAATCTTTTTTTTTTTTATTAAATCCATTATTTCTTGTTTTGTTTTTTCGTTACTAAGTTTTAAAATACTTCTAGAGTCAACTTGCTTTCCATTATGATATAAAAATGCAGGAATGATTATTGTACCTATTGGTAAAAGAGTTTCTTCATCTAATAAGTCTTCATTATAATCTACAAACCAATTGCAATCTTTATCTACTACCATGTCAACTTTTGCATCATTAATTGTTGCAATTTCTGGCAAATCTACTGATGAACCATCTGTTTGAACAGCAGTTTTATATAAAAATTTTTCCAAGTCTTCTAAAAACACTTTTATAGGAATTCTTTCATCTGTTACATTTCCTGATAAATCTACAGCCATTAGTGATACAAACTTTATTTCAGTATGTAGTTTTAATATTTTTTTTAAGCAACTTTCATTATGTTCTTCTTTTTTTTATATACAAAAGATTATTTTTCATAATTCTACCTCACTTATTTAATATAGTATTTGTATTTATTCATTTTTATTCATTATTTCTAATATACTGTTATTAATTCTGTTTTTATTTATTGTATTTTCTTATATTTTTCATCATAATAATACTATATAATAAAAAAAACAAGTAATCTAAAAAGATTACTTATTCTTTTCTATATTTATGCTTCTGGTTCTACTAAACCAAAATTTTTACCATCTTTTTAATTTATACATAACATTTACTTTTCCTGTTTCAACATTTACAAATGCTAAAAATTTATTTTGAGGTTCTTCTTGTAATATAAGTTTAGCATCTTCTGGTGAAACTGGTTTTACATCATAAAACAGTGTTTTTACTATTTCGTTTTTCTATTTCTTCTTCTTTTTCGAAGCTCATATTAGTTTCTTTTAAACGAATAGATTCTGTCATATTTTGTTTATCTTTTTTTTGTTTTCATTTTTCTTATTTGACCTTCAACAATGTCTATATTTTTATCTATAGAAGCATATAGATCTTTACTTCCTGTAACTGCTCTAAATACACCGTTTGTTGTATTTACATGCATTTCTGCAACTTGATCTTTACCTTCTGTTTTTATTGTTGCTTGTACATCAAAATCTTCTCCAAAGTATTTTACTAATCTTTCGCATTTTTTCTCAATATAGTTTTTTTATTGAATCTGTTGCCTTTAGTTCCTTTCCTGTTATTTTTATATTCATAAAAATCGCTCCTTCCTGTGATTGTTATCCTTCGTTTAGTATCTACATAGTTGCTATATATTTTCATTATATCTTGTTTATCCATTTTTTTCAAGGTAATTTATCGATTTTTAGAATAAATTAGTTTCTATACAAATTATATTCATTTATATATTCTAATACATTTTTATCAACCATACCTTTTACATCATGTACCTTTTCATCTTTTATTGCATTTCTTATACATGTAGAACTTATTTTATATCATTCATATTGTCCATATAATAGAAATTCAACCTATTTTTATTTAAAGTTTCATTTTCTTTTTATTGTTTCTTTTAAATTTATCTCATTTCTATTTAACAATATAAACTTATAATTGCTTACTAATTCAGTTGCATTTTTCCAATTTAGAATATTTACAAAATTATCTGCTCCCATTATAAAATATTTCTCATCTTCTTTGTAAATATCATCTATTAATTTAAATACATCTATTGCTTTAAAATTATAATTTTTTTTTATTTCTATATCACATACATCTAATTTTTCATTACTATTACATATTAATTGTAACATTTTACATCTGTGTTTTTCATCTATTAACCCATCTTTTTTATACCCATCCCCAACTGGTACAAAAAACACTTTGTCTAAATTCAGTTTTTCTGCTGCTTTTATTGCTAACGTTTTATGTGCTATAGTTGGCGGATTAAAGCTTCCTCCAAAAATGCATATTTTTTCATATTTATTCTCACATCCTAATTTATATGTTAACATATTTTATTTCTTTTTTCAATTATCATATATATCCTTTGCTTTTTTTAAGACTTTATTATTCTTGTTTTTATTATTCATATATCAAGTTTTTTAGCCATACCTCTTGCATTTTTCATATTCTCATGATATAATGTTTTTCGTTATAATTTACTAGCGTAAGAGGAGGTGCAAAATATGCCAAATATAAAATCAGCTATAAAACGTGTTAGTGTTATCGAAAAGAAAACATTAAGAAATAATATGATTAAATCAGGATATAAATCAGCTGTTAAAAATTCGAACAAGCTGTAGAATCTGGTAATGTTGAAGAAGCAAAAACATTATTTTCACAAGCTACAAGAAAAATAGATCAAGCTTGCAGTAAAGGTGTTATAGTAAAAAACACAGCTGCTAGAAAAAAATCTAACTTAGCTAAAAAGTTAAATGCTGTTCAAGCATAATCCAAGTAAAAATTGTGCACAGTTTTTTTACTATATAAAACAATCTAGTATTTTTCTAGATTGTTTTTTTATTTACTTTACAAGTACTTCTATATTTTCTTCCTTGATTTTCTTTTTTTTATTGTTGTTATATATTTATTATTTTTTATCTTTTTATACTTTATATTTTATATTTTTTATTTATTTTCTACATACATCATATATTTCTTGGTTAAAATTACCTTTGATTTTATTTCTTAATTTATGTTAATATATATTTATAATAATATAGAAAGCTCGTGATATTATGAAAAAAAAAAACTTTAAATTTATGATAAAATCAATTTTTAAAATCGATAAAAACATTTTTAAAATTATGAAAGTTGGATTAAAATACTCTTTTTTTCTTTTGTATTTTTGCTACTCTATTTTTACTTACATATGATTTTTTTTTTAGCATGCCAGAACTTTTTTATGCTGGTATCTCATTATTAAAGTCTGGTTTTTTTTCTTTATTGTTACTTTTACTATTTTTGGAATTGCTTTTGATAGAATAAAGCATGAAATTGAATAAAACTAAAAAAACTTAAAAATTATTCAATCTTAAAAACTTGCAATCTACTATTAACATTTACAACAAAAACAAAAATAAAAATATGAAGTAAACTAAAAAATAGTCTACTTCATATTTTTTCATTTTGCTTTATTTTTTAATTCTTCTATAAACATTTTATTAAGCATTCCTGGATTTGCTTTTCCTTTTGTTGCTTTCATTGCTTGTCCAACTAAGAATCCTAAAGCTTTATCTTTTCCACCTTTATAATCTGCTATTGATTGTGGATTTTCTTCTAATACTTTTAGAACAACTTCTTTTATTGCTCCTTCATCTGATATTTGAATCCATCCATTTTCTTTAATTATAACTTCTGGGTCACGAGGGTTTTCAAATAATTCTACTACAACTTTTTTTGCAATAGCAGAACTTATTGTTCCTTTATCTATTAATTCTATTACTGTTGCAAGTTCTTTTTTGAAGTAAATGGTATTTGATCTGCTTCTAATTCTTTTTCATTTAATATTTTTGATATATCAGATAAAATCCAGTTTGCTACAGCTTTTGGATTTTTGCATATTTCTTCTGCTCCTTCAAATAGATCTGATAAATATTTAGAACTAGTAAGTAATCTTGAATCTTTTTCAGATAATCCAAATTCATCCATATATCTTGCTTTTCTGCTTTCTGGAAGTTCAGGAAGGCTATTTTTTATTCCTTCTATATATTCTTCAGATAGTCTAATTGCAACTAAATCTGGATCTGGAAAATAACGATAATCTTGTGCATCCTCTTTATCTCTCATAGAAAATGTTCTTCCAGATACATCATCCCATCTTAACGTACTTTGTTCTACTACTCCTCCTTCTTCTATCAATTCAATTTGACGATTTGCTTCATATTCAATAGCTCTTACTATTGAACGGAAAGAGTTCATATTTTTTCATTTCTGTACGAGTTCCAAGTTTTGTTTCACCTTTTTTCTAACAGAAACATTAACATGCACGAAGTGAACCTTCCTGCATCTTACAATCAGATACTTCTATATATTCTAATATTGATTTTATTTTTCTTAAATATTGTTCTACTTCTCTACTTGTTCTCAAATCTGGTTTAGATACTATTTCTATTAAAGGAACTCCGAGCTCTATTTAAATCAACTAAACTTCCTCCACCAAACTCATTATGATTTAATTTACCAGCATCTTCTTCTATATGAATTCTCTCTAATCTAATTTGTTTTTCTCTCCATTGTCATCTTCTATTTCTACATATCCATTTTCGCAAAGTGGCTTATCAAATTGTGATATGTGGTAAGCTTTTGGCAAGTCTGGATAAAAATAATTTTTTCTATCATTTTTACTATCTCTTGAAATTTCACAATTTGTAGCTAAACCTGCTTTTACTGCATATTCTACTACTTTTTCATTTAACACTGGAAGTGTACCTGGCATTGCCATACATATAGGACAACAATGTGTATTTGGTTCTCCTCCAAATTCTGTTGGACAAGAACAAAAATATCTTTGTCTTTGTAGAAAGTTCTGCATGAACTTCTAATCCCATTACAATCTCATAATCTTGTCTTGACATATATCTTCCTCCTTATTATTTTTTAAATTCTGGTTTATATTCTTCTCTAAATTTTGTAGCTTGTTCATATGTATATGCTGCATTTAATATAGTTTCTTCTTTAAATTTATCTCCTATTAATTGCATTCCTATTGGCATTCCTTTACTATCTACACCACAAGGTATAGATATTCCTGGAAGTCCTGCAATATTTACAGAAACAGTACAAATATCTGCTAAATACATTTCTAATGGATTATTTGATCTTGTTCCTATTTCAAATGCTACAGTAGGTGATGTTGGAGTAAGTAATACATCATATTTTTTCAAATTTCTTATCAAATTCTTGTTTTACCAATGTACGAACTTCTAATGCTTTTTTTATAATAAGCATCATAATATCCAGAACTTAATACATATGTTCCAAGTATTATTCTTCTTTTTACTTCTTGTCCGAATCCTTCGCTTCTTGAATTAATATAAATATCTTTTAAGTTTTCGAAGTTTTTAGTACGATATCCATATCTAATACCATCAAATCTTCCTAAATTTGAACTTGCTTCTGCACATGCAATTATATAATATGTTGCTAAAGCATATTCTGCAATATCCAAAGAGCACTCTTCAACAATTGCTCCTAATTCTTTATATTTTTCTATTGCTTCTTGCAATTTTGCTTTAACTTCTTCGTTTATTCCTTCTCCATAATATTGCTTTGGTATTCCTATTTTTAAACCTTTTACATCATTTTTTAAACATTTTGTATAATCTACTTTTTCATTATTAATTGATGTTGTATCTTTTTCATCATGACCTGCAATTAAATTTAATAACATTGCACTATCTTTTACATCTTTTGTAATAGGTCCTATTTGGTCAAGTGATGATGCAAATGCAACTAATCCAAATCTTGAAACCAATCCATATGTAGGTTTTAAACCGACAACACCGCAAAAAAGCTGATGGCTGACGAATAGATCCTCCTGTATCACTTCCTAATGCCCATGGTACTAAATTTGCTGCTACAGCTGCAGCTGACCCTCCTGAAGATCCACCTGGTACTGTATTTAAATTCCATGGATTTTTAGTTTTTCTTAAAAGCTGAATATTCTGTAGAAGCTCCCATAGCAAACTCGTCCATATTTAATTTTCCTAAACTAATAATTCCCTCATTATTTAATTTTTTCTATAACAGTGGCATCATATGGTGCAATAAAATTTTCTAACATTTTAGAGCTACAAGTTGTTTTACACCTTTTGTACACATATTATCTTTTATTCCTATTGGAATTCCTGCAAATCTTGAATTTATCTCTCCATTTTTTACCATTTCTTCAATTTCTTGTGATTTAGAAATTGCTTCATCTGTAAGAGTTGTAACAAAAGCTTCTACGTCTTTTTCTTTTTTTCATTAATTCTATCTACATATGCTTTGTTAATTCTGTTATTGTAATCTCTTTTTTTCTCTAATTTGTCCATTAATTCATGAACTGTATATTCATAAAGTTCCATTTACTTCTTGCTCCTTCCTATATTTTATACTTTTATATCTCTCCAACTATATACTCTTTGAATATTTCCTGAATCTATATTTTTGTTTAATTCAGTAGTCATTAGATATGTTTTTATTCCTTCATTTGCAACTTGTATACAATTTTTATAGCTATCGTCTATAAAAATATCTATTTTTTTATTCTGCAAATTTTTGCTTTATCATCTGCATCTATGATAAGTTCATCAAAAGGAATCTCATTTTTTTTTCTAACCATATTTTTGTTAAATCGTACGCAGAAAACTTATCTGTTTTAAATCTTGCAGTAATTAAATAAATATTATTACCATTATTTTTTATTGTTTTTAGAGTATTTTTTACATCATCTTTTACTTCAACATTTTCTATCATTTTTTTATAATAACCATATTCTTCTAGAAACTTTCTTTGTTCATCTTGATTCCATCCGAATATATATTTTAAATAAAAATGATCTGGTATTTCTGATAACTTATCATTATACCCTCTTTTTAATACTTGTTTATTAAATTCTCTTCCATATTCTATAAATTTATCTGCTGTTTTTGATATTGTATCATCAATGTCTATTCCATAGTTCATATAATATTTCTCCTGCTTTTACAATTATTGTATTACTTTTGGTATTTTAAACATTCCTCTTTCTTGTTCTGGAGCATTTTGTAATAATAACTCTCTATTTTCGAAATTTTTAATTTCATCTTTTCTAAATACATTATAATTATCATTTGCACCTATTGATTGATTCAATCCATCTACTGGAGCATTATTTACTACATTGGCAAAATTTAAAATGTCTTGTAAATGTAATAAATATGTGTCTACTTCATTTTCTTCTAATTTTAAATGTGCTAATTTTGCTATATGCAAAATTTCTTCTCTTGATACTTGCATTTAATCATCTCCTTTTTGAATTTGTGTCTTATTATATAGCGTTTTCGCAAAATTACAAGTTTATATATGCAAATTTTACTTAAAACAAAAACTTTCTTATAAGAACAAAATCAGACATTAATAACATTTCACTTATTAAAATATTATATAATCTTCCTTCGACTTTTGTTCATACTCATATGTAAAATTTGTTTTAATTCTTTTTTTGTAACTTGTTTTATTATGTATAATTATTTAAACTCTTATATAAAGTATAAAAAATGTATCTAAACAGCTTAATCATTTAAACTATTTAGGATACATTCTTTACTATTTAATCGCTTCACCATTAACATAAATCATATAACCATTAAAGTCAATATTATTAAAACTTGAATCTTCATCTTCAAATGTTGTAAGATATGAATCTCCTGTTAATTTTATTTTAGAACTTGAATCTAGACTTAAACTTGCACTTTTAGCTATATTATCACTATTAATTTTTCCCTCCCAGCTGCTACTATTTTTTAAATTTATTTGTGCTTCACTAATTTTATCAATTTCAATATTGCCTACCAATTTTTGATTGCTAGCATTTAATGTTACCACTCCTCCATTACTGCCTGTTTTCCCCATTCCGTTGTTGCTGCAGCTTTTAACAATATATTGCTACCATATTCTATATTATTATTTTCCAAATTTATAACTGCATTAGTATTAGTTATAAAGAAAAAATGGTGCAGATGAATAATATTCAGAATCTGAATCTATTTTTAATGTAGAATCTTTTTGCAGTAAATGTTCCTGTTCCTTCTCCTGCATCTCCAGACATACTTTGATAAATCATAACTCCACAATTGTCTACATTATTTCTATTTCCTTTTCCAGACGCACTTAATGTTGAATTTGTTACTGTTGCAGAATTTTTTCCTTCTATATTTTTATTTATATTAAATACCTCTAACCTTAATTTTTCCTTAAATTATAAAATTATTTTTATTTTTTATTCTCCATATTTAGAATAGTATCTCCTTAACTCTAAAACTAATTAAAATTTTTTCATATTTTCTTAAAAAATGATTGACAAATGTTTTTTTTGATATTATAATAAGTAACGTCGTAAGACAAATACCAGTTCATTTAATGCAGATGTGGCGGAACTGGTAGACGCACAGGACTTAAAAATCCTGCGGTTGAATAAACCGTGCCGGTTCGATTCCGGCCATCTGCACCAATGACGTATCTGTTCAAACTAACAGATAGAAAAAAACATCATCATTCAAGTATTTGGATGATGTTTTTTCTTTGCCTAAAAGACATCGTCCAATATCTAAAAAAAGGATTGTGCTTGAAACGAAGACAATTAAAGAAGAACTATGATTTGAGGAAAACTAAAAAAAAATAGAATTTATTTGTGAGTTTTCAGAGATTTCTCCTACTTTTTGTTAATGGTAGCATAAGAAAAAAATTGAGAAAACCAATATTTCTTATATTAAGCTGCATAAAGTAATTGTAAAAAAAAAAATAAAAAACCAAAAGAAGGTATTATATATCTAGCTTATACAAATGAGTTAAAACGATTTTGTAGATATGCTTGAACTGTTGAAAATATAAATTATAAGATGTAGAGAGTTGATTATATTCCATACATCTCTTTATTTTATAAAGATTAGTGTATTTATTGTAAAACTTTATTATGATTGATATAATATAATCAAATTTGGAGGAAAAAATGAAAATATATTTAGATAATTTAGATAGTATAACTAAAACCAAATATAAAGAATTTCAAGATAAAGTTGAAAAATTATTAGCAGAATATCAAACAACAGATTCAGATAGATTTAAAAAAGTTAAAAATAAAATAGAACAAACAAGTGGTAATTGGGATACTTATATAGAATTAATAAGTGGAGATACTATTCAACATATAGATATTTCACAATTACTAGCTTATGAATATTGTTTGGCAAGTGAAAGAATAACAGAAGGAAAAGTACATTTTGAGGACATGTTAGATAAACTTTTGATGGTATAAAGAAATTTAGGATAGGAAATCCTATTCCAGGTATGGATAATGAATGCCTGTATGGGAAATGTTTTGATGATCCTACTGCTGTACCAGTTACTTCGAAACTATATAGAATGGTAATGAATGCAGGAGCACAACATTTAAATTATTTTAAAGATGGAAATTTTACAGGAGCTGTTTTTATATATGAAAGAGGTACAATAAAAGGATTTGCAAAGGATGAGAGTGGTAATCCTGTAGATATGAGAACGGATGGTATTGATTTTAGCGACTTAAGTAAAGGACAATCTTTATTAACTAATTTAAGACAAACTGTATTTCATGAATGGACACATAATGCAGAAAGAGAAGTTATAGATGATGCAAATCCAAATATTGATTATGAATATCAAAGCAAAGATGGAAAAACTTATAGAAATTATGAAAGAATAAATAGTTATGTAACATCAGAAAACATTGAAAGTATTCAGGAACCACAATATATAATAAGTACACAAAGAGATTCACATGGAAATAGAAAAAGATATTTTGAAGATAAAAATGGAAATTTAAGACCTTTAAAAGATGTTAAATTTGCCTTAGACATAAAAAACAACTAGGAAAAAGATTATTGTTTTTCTTCAGGACTTGCAACAAGAGAAGTATTACCAAATGGAGATACTAGAATGCATAATATTATAACCGAAGGATTTGTTGAGGGTACTGCAAGAGCAATGATAAGAGCAATTGACCCACAAGTAATGGATATAGATGAAGAAAAATATCCTGAATATGTAGAAATGGCAAAAAGCGTTATAGAATCAAGAGATATGGATTTTGGTGCTAATGGTCAAGGACAAACTTATGCAGATTTTATAATGCATTCAATTGTGCTAAAAAGAGACTTAGAATCAAGGACTGTTGTATTAGATAATGGTAGCAAAGTGGATGGTTTACATTATTTGTCAGATTATGCTAATAAAGTTCAAAGTGGAAAAACAAGAAAAGCACAATTTTATAGAAATATGCCTAATGTTGCAAGAAAATTAAATTTATCTAAAACACAAATAGATACAATAAGGCAGTCTAATTTGTGGCAAAAAAGAGAATTAACTGAAGATGAACAAAATTATTTGATTGCCTTATTGGTTGGAGGTACTCCTAATAATCAATCTTATGTTGATACAATTGTAGCAGATTTTGCCGATATATTAAAAGGAAGAAGCACATTTCTATAATGGGATTGCAGAAAAGCTCGGATATAAAGACAGAACTATTGTTGGTCAAAAATCTACACAAGATTTAGGAAAAGAAACACTAGAAGAACAAAAAGACACAGCTTTTTTAGATAATATAGAACAAGCTCAAGAAAGACAACTAAAAGAATTCTCAAACTAAAGAGAAGAACAAGAAAATATACAAATAGGAGATTAAATAATGGCTGATATTAAGTATGCAAATGCATATAGTGAAGTATTAGAAATACTAAAATATATTCCAATAGAAGATTATAATAAAATCCCAACTAACAAGATTGAATTATTTAAGACAAATGCAAATAGTGATTATAGTTTTAATTATGACCCAAATAAGTCATTAGATGAACAAGAAGTATCAAAAATAGCAAAGGGTATTATAGCAATCTTATTTAGAGATTATTGGGCAACTAAAACACAAAGAAATAAAATTATTTCAAAACAAAACTGTGATAGATTGAAAATTGAAGAAGATAAAAAAAGAAAAATATAATGTAGATAAACTTTTTTACAACTATTCCAAAAGTACTTTTTTGAAAACACAGAAGAAAAAACAACAAGAATTAGCTTTGACACAAATTAATGATTTAAAATGGTATAATAAAATTTGGAAACTAATTAAAAAATTTTTTTAGAAAATAATACTTTCTTAAATGATAAATTCGGTAGTTTACTAAAAAAATAATAATAAGTTATGAATACAAATTAATTGGTCGAAAAGTTTAAGCTTAACTTTTCCCAAAAATAGTATTGTCAAAAAATATAAGATCTCAGTAATATTAAATATAATAAATAAAAAGGATATAGTTTTATTTACTATATCCTTTTTATATGAATTCATATATCTATATAATATAAATTTCACAGATTATTTTTTCTTGTTAACTAAATCTTTTAAAGCTTTACCAGCTTTGAATACTGGAGCTTTTGATGCTGGTATTTTGATTTCTTCTTTAGTTTGTGGGTTTCTTCCTTTTCTAGCTGCTCTTTTTCTTACTTCAAAAGAACCAAATCCAACTAGTTGAACTTTTTCTCCCTTAGCTAAAGATTCTGTAACAACTTCTATAAAAGCATTTAATGTTGCTTCAGCATCTTTTTTTGTTCGTTTGTCTTAGCAGCCATTGCTGCGATTAAATCTGATTTGTTCATTATACATTCCTCCTATAGTTTTTTTCGTCTATGTAGAATTCTTTAAATATCTACTATTATCAATATTCGCCAAAGTTATATAAAATCCTTCTTTTTTTTTCCTTTATTTTCTTTGAAACCTTTATCTCTGTAAGTTTTATTTGCATTTCTATATTAATTTATTGAATTTTTTAGAGTTTTTTCTTGACTTATATAATCCTATTTTTTCCAAAAATAATATATATTTTTTCCAAATGGTAACATACAAATTTCTTCTTTATCAAATATTTTTAAAGAAATTATTGATAAAAAATATATAACTCCTGCAATCATAAGTGTTATTATTATTGCCATATTTTCAGTTATTATTCTTATTAAATAGTTATATGTATATAAAGAAACTATTCCCATCATAAATGTAGCTAAAATTGGTTTTATTATAAATTTAGAAAAGTTTATATCCAGTTCTATATTTTTCATTAATACAAAAATCCAATCGAAAGTGCTATAGCGTGGCACACTGTCGTTGCAAATGCAGCTCCAGCAGCGCCTCCTATTATACATACTTCTTGCGGAATTTCTACTAAAATAACATTTAAAATAATTTTTGCCAAAACTCCAAAAGTTAATGCTATTGCTGGTACAAACGTTTTTCCTATTCCCTGCAAACCTCCATTTACTGTTTGTTCTAAAGCTGTAAAAATAATAGATACAGCACTTATTTTTAATATCATCTCACCAGAACTAGCATTTGGAAATAACAATGTCAATATTGGTTTTGCAAAAATTATCATTCCGACACAGTACATGGCAAAGCTATTAATATAGTAATTAGTAGTGAAAAAGAAATTTTCTTTTTTCCTGTTTTAAAATCTTTTCTTGCTATTGCTCCAGATAAGGCGGGAACTAAAGCTGTTGCAAATGCAATGTTAAAAGATAAAGGAAGTGTAACTAATGTATCTACTTTTCCGCTTAAAATTCCATAATGAACCTTTGCTTCATTATCTGATAAATATTTCTTTAATCCCCTTACTACAGTAATAGAATCCACATTTTTTATTATTGATGTCAATATAGAACTTAATGACATTGGTATTGCTACAAATAATATATTTTTCATAATTGAAAAAAAGAACTATTTCTTTTATAATTTACAGAATTTTTTTTTTATTTCATGTGCAATTTCACCTCTTCTTACCTTATAATACCTATATAAATATATAAAACTTCCAATTGTTGCTAATGTTGTTGCAAAATTTGCCCCCGCCAGCCATTAATTTTGTATCTGTTTTAGAAATCATTGCAATAAATTCTACTAGTACTACTGTAAATATCGTTTTAAATAGTTGCTCTATTGTTTGCGAATTAGCTGTTGCTTTCATTGTTTGCCTTCCATTAAAATAACCTCTTATTACAGATATTATAGAAACAAAAAAAAATAGATGGTGAAAGAGCAACTAATGTAAGTTCTGCTTCTGGAATTTCTAAAGCTACATTAGCTATATATTTTGCTGAAAAAAATAAAATTAAAGTTCCAACAAACCCTATAAATCCAAATGTTATAAAAGCTATTTTAAAAATTTTATGTGCTCCTTTTTCATCACCTACTGAAACTTTTTCTGATACCAATTTTGCTACTGCATTTGGTACTCCAATTGATGATAACGTTAATAATAGAGCATATATCTGAAATCCGGAACTATATATTGCATTTCCAGTGTCTCCAAATCCTTGCTTATTAGTTAAATATAATTTATATATTAATCCAAATAATTTTATTAATATTTGTGAAAATATAAGTGCTAATATTCCCTTTATAAAACTTTCTTGTTTTATTTTCTTTTTTTGCATAAAAAACTCCCTTGCATAAATATTTTTATGCCTAAAATATTTTTTTTTTTTTACTATTTTATTTATGTCTTATTACTATTATTATATTTTAATAAAAATTTGCTTAATTTTTTATTAAAAAACTGTTCTATTATCTATATTTTTTTTGCGAAACCACTTGTTTTTTTTTATGAATTTTATAAGATAATATATATGTATTATTTTAATTGAAAGTGGTGAATAACTTGAAATTTTTATTTGGACCAATCAATTCATTTTTGAGTTTTATATTAAAATATATAGATAAATTTTTAAAAGTATTAAAAACTGATAGAAATACTTTTTTAACTTATATACTTACTTTATTAACAGTATATTTAGTTGTAGACAGAATCGTTGAGATATTACTTTTAATTTTTACTGGAATATCAAGATCTTATTGGGGACCAATACAGTATACCTTAGCAATTCTATGTCCAGTGTTTGCATTTCTATTCTCTGGTTCTTCTAAATATGCTGATTCTAAAAAAAATTAAACTATCGTTTTTTATGTATATATAATTTCATTGTATATTTTAATAATTTCAATGATAACGCAATGGGTAAATTTATCATGTTGGCTTGCACTTCTATCTGTTCCTAATTATCATATTATAGCAACAGATTTTAGCGATTTAATAAAACCTGCTTTTAGTGCTCTTGCATTATTTTTCCCTCTTACTACATTTTATAAACCAATACATTGGTTAATTACTACTGTAGATGATACTAAAGATCTTAAAGATTCTATTGGAGACTATGCTGGAATTAATTTATCAGATACATCTACTGGAACAGGACCATATACATGTGAAATAGCTATATGTAAAGATACAGATTCTGGAAAATCTATAAAAATTCCAGAAAGTAAAAAGATTTGAATCCACTCTTGTAGTTGGAGTTTCTGGATCTGGAAAAACATCAATGATATATGAACCTATGATAGCACGTGATATTGATAAAAAGTTTTTCTTTAAGGAGTTATCTAAGGAAATGGCATTTACTGCTTTAAAAACAGGAATTGCAACATTGAAATATCCATATACAAATGATTATATTAATCAAAACTTTAATTTAAATATGTTAAAACCTAATTCTTCTAAAATGCAATTATATCAAGCATTTATGAAAAAAATTAATTTTAAATACTAATAAAGATTCAATAACATATCGTAATTTAGGTATTACTTATATTTCACCTGATTTTGAATCTATATCACATATATTAGATGTAGCAGATAATTATAAAATGCCTGTAAATTTAATAGATCCTAATGATATAAATTCTCCAGGTTTAAACCCTTTTATATTTGATTCTCCTTTAAGTATTTCTACAGCAATCTCTACTGTTTTAAAAGGGTTATATGCAGCAAATCTAAAAACTATAGATATGGCATATGTTGAAGTAATGTCAACTCAAGCAATAGAAAATTTAGCAATTTTACTTAAAGTTATGTACCCAAGATTACACGATGGTGATTTACCTAACCTAGAAGATATGATGGAATGTTTAAATGACTTCAGTTTAGTAGAATCATTATGTGAAAAAATGAAAGAAGACGAAGAATTACGTCAAGAATATAAACTACTTCTTTCTTTCTTCAAAAGAATTTTTATGAAAATAGTTCTGGAAAAGCAGATATGGAAAAATATGTATCTGCAGCAACTAGCCAGTTAGAAATACTATTAAGATATCCTGGAGTAAAAAATATACTATGTAAAAAGAAGTGGTAACATCGATTTTGACCGTGCTTTAGATAATGGTGAAATAACTCTTGTATGTACAAGACGTGGTGATTTAGGAGCAAATGCTCACAAAGCATTTGGATTATTCTTTATTTTATTAATGCAATATTCTGTTTTAAAGACCTGGAAATGAAAATTCAAGAATTCCTCATTTCTTATATATTGATGAATTCTCAGATTTCATTTGTGGTTCTACAGAGGCATTATTTACTTTATACAGAAAATATAGAGTTGCAAGTGTTGTATCTGTTCAAAGTTTGGATCAATTAAATGTTGAAAAAGGTAAATATAAAAAAGAACAATCCTTGCTAACTGTGCTAATAAAATTGTATTCGGAAACAACTCTCCAGAAGATAATGAATGGTGGCAAAAAAGAGCTTGGAGAAAAACGTGAATGGGATTGGTCTACATCTTATGATACAACTAAAGGTAGCTATGATCCTAAACTTGGAGGAATAAAATATAAATGGAAACCTAATTATATGGCTGGTAAAGTTCAATCTTTAAAATTCAAAAACTGTATGTATAAAGTTAAAAATATGAAAGGAAAAAAGCATTGTTGGAACTGGTAAATTAGATTTCTTAGAATCAAAATATAAAGAACCAAAAACAGTAAAAGAATATAGATTTGATAAATTTACAAGTGGTATAGCAGAAGAAGATAAAATAAAACGTCCTAAAAAGAAGAAGTCAACAATAACAGGTTTTTCTGATGATGATGTAGGTGAAATAGATCCAATTCAAACAGACACAAGTGATTCAAGCTATTTCACAAATAATGAAGATGCAATAATCTTTGATTTAAAAAAAGGAAATCAAATTTAAAAAAAAAGATAACTGATTGTTAATTTAATTAGCAATCAGTTATTTTATTTAAATATTTAGTAACCTTTTCCATTCTTCAAAATAAAAAAATTAAAATCTATAAATTAATTTTAATCTTTTTTCTATTTTATGCTTTCTGTAAAGCCTTTTATTAATTTTGCAAACCAAGAACCTTCTTCATCTATAGTTACTTCTTCTGTTGCTGGTTGAATATAGTTTTTTAGGTAAACTAACATATACTTTTTGACTATTAGTTGGTTTCTGCATTCCTAGTTTTTCTTTAGCAGATTTTTCTACACTATTTAAATTTAGTGAATTTTCTATACTTACTTCTAATTGTTCATTTGTTTTTGTATAGCACTTAAGTCTTTTTTTAGCTGCTCTTTTTTATTAAAACTTTCATTTATTAAAGAATTTCTGTAGCTTATAGCAAATAGTATCGCAAAACCCACAGCTAGATATTTTACAGCTCTAAATTTTTGATTTACCTTTTTTTACATTTTTCTTCTTCTTGTCTTCATTCTTATCTATTCTTACAGATTTATTTTTTATTATTTCTTTTTACATTTTTTTCTACTTTTATTAGGTTTATACTCTGGCTGCAATTTTCTTGGACTGGTTTCGTATTGATAACCATAATAGCTATTTGCCACAAAGTTCACCTCTTTTCATTTGTTTTATTTATTAATTCTTTCAAATATTCTTAGTTTTGCACTTTTTTGACCTTGAATTTTCTTTTAATTCTTCTTCTTTTTTGCAACAATTGGTTTTTTATTAATTATTTTCCCTAAAGATTTGTAATTGCAAACACAATATGGCAATTCTTTTGACATGTACATTTTCCGCATAGCATCCTTAAAAGCCTCTTTTACTGCCCTATCTTCTAAAGAATGAAATGTAATTATACATAATCTACCATTTTTCTTTAAACAATTAATACTATTTATTACAGTATTATATAAAGGTCTTATTTCATCATTAACTTCAATTCTAATTGCTTGAAAAGTTCTTTTAGCCGGATGTCCATTATTTTGTTTAGCTTTAGGAATAGATTCCTCTATTATTTTCACCAATTCATTTGTCGTTTCTATTGGTTTTATTTTTCTCTGTTTAACAATATTTCTTACAATATTTTTTGCAAATCTTTCTTCTTCATATTCATAGATTATTCTTAAAAGTTTATCTTCTGGATATTCATTTACAACTTTTTCTGCTGTTAATTCTTGACTTTTGTCCATACGCATGTCTAATCTATTTTCACCCAAATAGCTAAAGCCTCTTTCTCTTTCGTCTAATTGATATGATGAAACTCCTAAATCTAATAATATTCCATCTACTTTTTTCTATATCTAAATCATTTAAAATCGTTTTTATGTCATCATGATTTCCATGTACATATTTCACATTATTAAACTCAGCTAAATTTATTTTAGCTGCGTTTAAACTCCCGCATCTATATCACGGTCAATTCCTATAAGAGTCCCCTTATCTGATAACCTTTTTTAAAATTTCTTTACTATGTCCTGCTCCTCCTAAAGTTCCATCTACAATAATAATCGAATTCAGATAACACTTGGAATCTAGTTTCTGGAATATTACTTATTTTTATTGGTATAAGTAAAATATTTATTTAATTTTAATATATTTGTAAAAAAAAATATTTTTTGTTTTATATTGTCAATTTTTCTGCCAAGTGTTACAATTACTTTATTAAAGGAGGGATTTTTCATGTAAGATTATCCAAACACTATTCCAAATGAATATAGACCACTATCTGCTTGTTCCTTTTCTATGAGTAATTACTAAAAATTGTGTGTCGTTACTAAATTTCTTTAAGTATTCTGCATATCTATACACATTTACATCATCTAAAGCTGCTTCAATTTCGTCTAATATACAAAAATGGCGCTGGATTAATTTTTAAAATTGCAAACAATAAAGCTATAGCTGTAAATGCTTTTTCTCCTCCTGATAAAAGCATCATATTTTG
>VOFC01005769.1_pt1 | contig 37763 bp, 43 predicted proteins | sample 5384161 | NCBI WGS metagenome assembly VOFC01 (sample SAMN12384722, study PRJNA508395) | human gut metagenome | isolation source: healthy gut B | host: Homo sapiens | reverse complement strand
AAATGAGTTGTAAATGTTTTAATAGAAGATTCGTATTCAAGAATACAGATTCTTTTGATCATAAATATGTTAATTCAAAGTGTAAATGCACTTCTCGTTTTTACGATTTGTGAAAATAAAAGTAAGTTCACTATTGCATCTAAAGATATTTCCGAAGTTGATAAAATAAAAATTGATGGTTATTTTGATAGTTCATCAGAGCATAGAAAGTGTGATTACTTATTTGTATACATATCACCCCTTAGTTGTGTTTATATTTTTGTAGAACTAAAAGGAACGGATATTGCACACGCTATAACACAAATCGGCAATACTGTGAACTTATTCTACAATCAAGGATATCTAAAAGATAAAAAGTAATAGGGGCTATTGTTAGTTCACGACATCCATCCAATGACGGTACGTATCGTAAAGCAAAACAAACCCTAGAAAAATCACTTTCATCAAAAATAAAAAGCTTTCGTATAGAAAAGAAGAATAAAGAAATGACATACGATCCTATTAATGATAAAGTTATTTGAGGGCATCGTCAATTCGAGATACAAATTGCGGATTGCTGGGACGTGCTGTAGTTCCGAAATCTACAATTTGCCCTTTTCTATTAATCAACAGATAATAGGGCATTCTATCTATTTTCCATTGTTTGCGAATTTTCTGTAAGTTATCTTTTTCCAAAATAATCAGATGCATAAATACATTCAATTCCCCTTGGTTTTTCAATGAATACTCATTCAGGCATTTCTCCCATTCTTCCTTGGGTTCACTCACACAAATGGAATATATGACCAGGTCTTTGGTGGAATACTTACTCCGCAATTGTTTCAAAGGTTCCATTTCTGCCAGGCATGGTGGACACCACCTAGCCCAAAAATCGAAATAGATCACTTTTCCGTGATTCTTCTCAAGTATATTATAGACGGGTTCCATGTAAGGCATAGATGTTTTTAGCTTTGAGTTTTCGTGAAACTCACCATATAATAAATTATTGGAAACTGGTTTGCGGATTTTCCAGGTAAGATTTAGTCTGATTATATATCTGCATCACTTGTGCACGCAAATGCGGCATTTTTACGATCGAATCAAACTGTGTATGCCTCGTTGTTAAAGCAAGTGTATCATTTGCATTCAAAGAGCCAACTGCCATTTTGGTATATATATACTGGTTCAGTTCATTCTCTCCTACTGCCGACATAATCTCTTCTACAGATGGATTTTTTTATCTTTGTATGTTATCCCATAAGCTATATAACGTTCTACCTCATCGGCAATATCATATAAACGTGCCGAAAGAATCCCTTTATTATAAAGCTTATTGATTGCAGGCAGAAGTTTATGATATCGGTCCATTTCTTTTTCGTTTTAAACTGGCATTGGTTACCATAGGATAACAAAGCGTAATAATAGTCCTGTTTCAGTAACTCTTCAGTAAATAACGTAACATCGCCCATTGGCTTATACTTCGTCAGATACTCGTTTCTCCGCTCCAAACGAAAGTCATATTCCTTCTTTAATTCAGTCTCAAAATCCTTAATATTCAAATTCGGGTTTATACTATAATTCTGTATGTAATAGTAGGCGCTTTCTGTAAATGCCAGTATTTCTTGATTCAACTTTTCTGCATCACCTGTTACTTTGGGATGAAAAAGATCTTTGAAGTCTATTTCCACATGTATGCTATCTCCCGGGTGGATATACAAATGTTCCGCATAATTGCGAATGGAAACTTCTCTTAATTTTGCATAAACCGGAAAGCGGAATGAAAATGAGCCGTCTTCTTGTATGGGGTACGATATTGATTTTCCATTTTCCAAAAAAATGGAATGATGAGAGTTAATTCCTTTTCTTGAGGATAAAAATCCCGGTTCAACACTTTTCCTGTGATAACAGCTTCTTTAATATATTCTTTGCTAACGAATAACTTTTCTTCTGTCTGTACAGATGATTCGAATTGAGATTTTGCCCGGTCTTTTTTGCCCGCATCCGGCTAATAACAAAGAGGTTATTATCAGAAAGGAATAATAGTGTTTCATCGTGCCTGAATATTAGAAAGTTTGCAAATCTAAATAAATAAGAGTTCTTGCTCCTAAATATATGAAATTAATTTTAGGGGCAAAAACTCTTGACAGACAATTCGTCTCAATTTTAAATCTTTTACAATATATACATTTAATTTGCGAGATAAACAGACAAAAGCTATAACCAGCGCACAAACTTCTTAATATACCAATTCTTCACGATCTGCGTCAAAATGCAATAAGAGAGCAAAATCCCAACCAGCCAGGGGAAATAGCTCAAAGGAAGAGCTGTCAATCCGATGGAACGGCCGAAAGCGGTGAAAGGAATAAGAATACCTATTGCCATGATTAAGAAGGTCAGTCCCATCACAGGCCATGTGGCACGGCTTTGTATGAACGGTATCTTGCGGGTACGTATCATGTGGACAATCAATGTCTGTGATAACAAACCTTCCACAAACCATCCGGTCTGAAACAAAGTCTGATGTTCGGGGCTGTTGCAACTGAACACATACCACATGACCAGATACGTGATAATATCAAAGATAGAACTGATGGGACCTACATAAATCATAAAACGACTTAGATCGGACGCATCCCATTTACGGGGTTTCTTCAGGAACTCCGGGTCCATACGGTCAAAAGGAATGGTGGTCTGCGATATATCATATAATAGGTTCTGAATCAGCAAATGTATCGGCATCATGGGCAGGAATGGCAGAAAGGCGCTTGCAAACATCACGCTGAACATATTGCCAAAATTGGAACTGGCAGTCATCTTTATATACTTATTGATATTACCAAATGTCTTTCTACCTTCAAGTACGCCGTCTTCCAATACCATCAAATCCTTCTTCCAGCAAGATGATATCCGCACTTTCTTTGGCTATATCTACCGCCGAATCGACAGATATGCCAATATCTGACTGACGCAAGGCGCCTGCATCATTGATGCCATCTCCCAAGAACCCTACCGTATTGCCTTGTTCCTGCAACAGAGAGATGATTTGCGTCTTTTGTAATGGAGTCAGTTTTGAAAATAAAGTGGTATCCTTTACCGCTTCTTTCAATGCTGTTTCGTCCATATTTTCTATTTCTATCCCGGTAAGAAAATGACTGGTGTCAATTCCTACCTGCCGGGCAATCGCTTTCACTACGACATCATTATCTCCCGATAGAATTTTCACTGCTACTCCATGCGCATATAACTGTTCAATAGCTTCGGCGGCAGAAGGTTTGGGAGGATCAAGAAAAGCAAGATATCCGATCAACACCATTTCTTTTTTCATCTTCGATGGCAAAATTACAGTCCTTTTCGATGAAACTTTTCTGGGAAACTGCCAATACTCTCATTCCCTGCTGATTCATTTCTTCACTAATCATCTGTGCTTTGATTTTCAAGGCATCAGTCAAGGGATGAATCTGCCCGTTGAACTCGGCATAGGAACAGACATCGAGAACCTCTTCTACCGCTCCTTTGGTGATGATTTGCCGCTTTCCCTGCCTGTCTTCTATTACAACAGACATTCTTCTGCGCGTAAAGTCGAAAGGTATTTCATCCACTTTGGTATAGTCATCCTTCAGATGTTCCAGGCTCAAATCTCTTACATGGGAAAGAATCGCTTTATCCATCAGGTTCCTTAAACCGGTTTGGAAATAACTGTTAAAGTACGCATGACGAAGAATACGTTTACTGTTGTCGTCACTGCCATCTGCATTGATATATTTCTCCAATACGATTTTATCGCAAGTCAATGTACCGGTTTTATCAGTACAAAGTATATCCATTGCTCCAAAATTCTGAATGGCATTGAGGTTTTTACGATTGTTTTCTTTTGGACATGGCGATTGCTCCTTTGGAAAGGTTGGCAGTTACAATCATCGGTAACATTTCCGGGGTAAGACCAACCGCAACGGATATGGCGAATATGAAAGCCTCAAACCAGTCCCCTTTCGTAAAACCATTTACGAAAAAATACAAATGGAACCATAACCAGCATGAAACGAATCAACAAAAAGCTAACTTTACTAATGCCTTTGTCAAAAGCTGTAGTGGCACGATGTCCGACCAGACTTTTGGCTATTGTACCTAGATAGGTTTTATTTCCCGTCTCAAAAACAATTCCTTTTGCCGCACCGCTAATCACATTGGAACCCATATAGCAAATATTGTCCAATTCAATGACACTTCCTTTTCGGAACTGCTGTCCCCGTACCTCCGGAAACTTTTCTATCGGTTCGGACTCTCCTGTTAATGAAGCCTGGCTGATAAACAAGTCTTTAGAATCGATGATCCGAATATCAGCGGGAACCATGTCCCCAGCTGCCAAATACACGATATCCCCCGGGACGAGTTCCGTAATCTCGATCTCTTCTTCCTGTTCACCCGGCACGTTTGGCAAGACATGTGTTTTTTACCATTTTCATTAAAGAATCCGTAGCCTCACTTGCTCGCCATTCCTGCCAAAAACGCAGGATAGCACTGAACAGCACCATGGATGAGATGATGATGACTCCCGTCCATTCTTGCTCTCCGGGTTCAGCCATCAATACATCCAGAAACAAGGATATGATGGCAAGTCCTGTCAGAACGCCTATGAAAGGATTGATAAACGTTTTGATAAACAGGATAAATGGATTCTTTTTCTGTTCATGCACCACTTTGTTTCTTCCATAAACGGATTGTCGCTCCTGCACTTCTCCCTGTGTTAATCCAAGCTTTGGTAGTCTGCAAACAGGAATAAATTGACTTACCGGGTTGCGTGGCAACCAAAAATACTCTCTCTGAATTGAATGTGTACTGTGATGAACGCAGTTTTTTCTTCCATACCATACTCTCTAATTTTTTTTAAGTTACTAACTGCATTTATTAATTCGATGCAAAAGTAAAGAGGACTTCGGGAGGAAACCGTTAGAGAATGATTAGAGTGGTATTAGAAATCTATTAGAATTTTTTAGATATGCGGAAGTTTTACCACAAAGGTAGTTCCCTCGTCCTTATGAGAAGCTACGGTAAGTTCGCCTTTGTGAAGGTGGATGATCTTTCTGTGTCAAAACCATACCTATACCATTTCCGGGAGCTATATTCTTGTTTTCTCCCCGATAAAACAGTTTAAACAGGTTTTCTTTATCCGTATCAGACATGCCTACACCGGTATCTGACAGGCGGATGATTGCCCATTGTTCCCAATAAGCTATCAGGACGGATGAAGTCCGGTTGGAAGAGTACTTGCAGTTGTTCTCTACCAGATTCACAAAGGCAGTAGTCAACAGATAGCTGTTTCCGATTACGGTCAGCACGTTATCTTCCTCGGCTTCCTGCTCAAATACTAATTCGATATGATAATCCGGATGGGCTTTTAGGACTAGTTCTCTGGCATCCAGCAACAACTCATCTAAACGAACCTCTTCCATCGTGATCTGTTCCGATTGATAGTCCGCTTTTGCCAAATTCAATAATCCGTCGATCAGGTTTACAATTCTGTGAGAATCCTGCAATGCATTGCCGATAGCTATCTGATATTGCTCGGAACTTCGTTCTTTCAATAAAGCTAAATCCAGTTCAGCTGTAAGGGCTGCCATAGGAGTACGTAATTCATGAGATACATTACTGACAAACATCTTCTGTGAATTGAAAGACTTTTCCAAGGCGTTCCAGTAAAGCATTAAATGTCGTACTCAATTCTCCCAGTTCATCCTGTTCATTCTTTACGGGTAATCTTTTTATCAATATGCGATGCTGTGATTTTCTCCGCTTCTTTCACTATATTGCGTATAGGCTTTAAGGTGCTTCGGGAGAGGATATATCCGACAACCGCCAACACGGTCAATCCTCCGATAAATAACAGAATAAGCATATTTCTCAGTGCATCTCGGTTAGCGTATCCGTAACCGTCGTAGGCTGCGGCAGTAACCACATAGTCTTTGCCTTCAAACGGATACACCAGTCCTATAGCCTGATATTCGTCCACATAGAAATTGATGTTCTTCCGCTGCAAAATACGCTTTATCATTTCCGGAGTTTCTTTGACAATATCGTTTTGCAGAGCATCATGATATAATATTTTAAAATCTGTTGTATAGACGGCAACCTCTACTTCATTAATAAACTTCAGATTATTCAGGTAAATAGACTGCATGGTTTTGGCATCTACTTGATTTTTAAGGAATAAATGCGCTTTGGTTATAGCTTCACTTTGAAGATTACGAAAGAAAGCATTACTACGCGAGTGTTCACTTACATAGTAGACAGCCATCACAAAAACAAAAATACCGCAGCTGTAATACCCGCATATTGCAGAAGTCAGCGTTGTCCGGATCTTCATAATTTGTCAGTCAGTATGAAACCCATTCCGGCTTTGGTATGAATAAGTTTCGGTTCAAAGTCCCTGTCTATCTTTTGGAGATAGTTGATATATACATCTATGAAATTCGTTCCTGTATCAAAATGGGTGTTCCATACTTTTTCTGCTATTTCAACCCTGCTCAATACTCTTTCGGCATTTTCTACCATATATAACAGTAAGTTGTATTCTTTAGGAGAAAGTTTAATGGATATGCTGTTTCGTTCTACGTCTTTCCGCTGAAGATCAATGCGCAGATCCGCATAAACAAGTTCCTGCGGCAATTCCTGTGCATTACCCGCCACACGTTTCAACAGCACTTTGATTCTGGCATTTAACTCTCTGAAATCAAAAGGTTTCACCATGTAATCGTCTGCACCGGCATCGAAACCGTCCAGCTTATCGTTCGTTGATCCTAATGCCGTCAACATTAATATAGGAATACGGGGATTGGACTTACGGATTTCTTTCGTCAGCTCGAATCCGTCCATCTTAGGCAGAACAATGTCAGATATAACCAGATCGAATGTATGCGTCTGGAAAAGCCGTAACCCCATTAGTCCGTCATAAGCTACCATGGTCTGATAACCATTTTCTTCCAGCCCGTTCATCAGCAAACTTGCCACCCTGGGTTCGTCTTCTATAATTAGTATTGTGTACATAGGAAAGAACTCGTTAATCTGAATCTATAAAACGAAACAAAAATAATGATTATTCCTCACTTATAGCCTTTTTCCTTGAAAAATCGATGAGAAGGCCAAATAAAAAAAAAGGTACCCAACGCAATGTGGATACCTTTATATGATTCATTTACATAAACCGGAAAATGACTCGTCCGGTTTGTGGACCATTTACCCATTTCGGTTGTGAAGAGGGACCACACAAATCGGTGGAGTTTACTTTATTACGTACAGGAGGAATCACATTCAAGACAGAAATTCCACTTTCAGGAAGCGTATAAAGTAAACGGTCACGACCGTCACGCGGCTGATATACTCCGATATAAGCATCCGGAGTTTCATTGGTCAGGCTGATAGTACCCTCTTTCGTGCGGATGTTCATCCAGGAAACACTGCCAAAATATCCTTTGAATTCGGGATATGTGAAAGTTTCACCCGGAATAGGATCGTTATAGTCGTTTTCCCAGACATCATATTGCGTTCCGTGAATACGGTTTTGCCATACACGGTAAGGTCCGGCACCCAGCCAGCGTTTGCTGATTACCTGATCTTCAGGATAGTCGAAACGAATACCCATCAAATCTACAACACCGGAGAAATTGTAGGTGTAGTCCAAAGCCAAATCCCCACTCGGGTTGATTGTCCATTGCACTTTATCCAGATTACCCAGTTTATAATCGGCAGTAACAATCAGATTGCCTCCGTCTTCTTTTACATCCAGTTTTGTGAATACAGCAGCATCAGGGAATTCGCTGTAGGTACGATCCTTTTCTTTCGCTTTCTCATCATCATGGTTATAGAACTGATCCAATGAGCGGTCTGCGCGACGGGCTCCAATAAAACGGGGACCATTGGCGAAGTTAATCTTACGGTTATCTACAGATACACCTTTCAGCTGTCCGTCTTTCTTTGAGAAGATGAATGTACGCTTATTCGCTTTCACAGTAAGATCATTTTCTGTCTCTGTATAAGTAGGACGACTGGACAAGGGAGAAAGCTGTTCTGTCTGCTGATTCAGTTTGTTGACCGGGAAAGTCCAGCGCCAAAGTTCATGGCCGTATGGATCGATTGCTGTCAGGAAGAGGGCGTCTGCATTGGGGAGGATATTTGTTTTTATATCCAAAATGCCTGCCGAGTGAGCAACCACGTCACTGCCTTGCACTTCACCTTCTTTCAGTACTTGAACAGCGGCATTGGAAGCATCTGTTGCCAACGGGAATTTTACTTGCTTCCAAAGGAAACGGCAAGTATTCAGATTCAGATAATCATAACGGTTTTCTACAGAGAACTTACCGTCAAACTGTTTGTCGACAGAAGTATTCATGATTTGTACCGGACTCCATAACTGCTTGATTGTGTAAAAACTGCCTTCCTTTTCATGGTGAGGGCCTACAATTCCGTCAGCTCCGAAATTTCCCTGATTGTCTATGAACCCGTCCATATCCACGCGCTTCACGCCTTCGTCTGCCAATACCCAAAGGAAGCCACCGATACAGCGGGGGTGTTTACGCATCATTTCCCAGTAATCATATAAGCCGGCACCATGACCGCCATCGTACAAACCATGCAGGAATTCTGTAGGCATAAAGATTTCCGGCAAGCGCATGTAGTTCTGGCTTTCTCCGTAAGAACGGTAATGCATAGTTTCAAAACCGGAGAAATTACCTTGCGGATGAATAACCGGACGTTTCTGCGGATCGTATTTGTGGAATTCTCCGTCCAGTTCAATGTTCCAGCCTTTTTCATTACCATTGCTCCACCAGATAATGGACGGGTGGTTAACGTCACGCTCTATCATTCCTTCGATCAGACGTACTCCGGTGGGGGTATCGTACTTGCCATGCCAGCCTCCCAATTCGTCCATAACATAGAGTCCAAGAGAGTCGCATGCTTCCAGAAATTCCGGGTCCGCCGGATAGTGGCTCAGACGGACAGAATTCATATTCATGCCCTTCATCAGAAGTACATCTTCAATATTCTTCGCTTTACTTAATGTACGGCCGCTTTCGGGACGGAAACTATGACGATTGACACCACGTACATTGATACGTACTCCGTTTATATAAAGTCCGTCGCTTTCACGTACTTCAATCGTGCGGAAACCAAAGTTTTCCGTTTCACTATGCAGCACACCTTAACCGGCCTTATCCAATAGAGAGAATTGCGCTTTATAAAGATTCGGAGTTTCCGCTGTCCATAATGCGGGGTTAGATACATTCAGTTGCAGGGAAGTCCAGTCGCCTCCAGCTTTTACGGGTACGGTGGTTTCCGTTATCTTTTTCCCTTTTTTATCTAAAATCTGTGTACGGATGCTCATTCCGTCATTAGAGATATTTGTGTAGCAGTTGGCACGGAAAGTTCCATCCATCTTTGCGTCAATGGCAATGTGCCGCAGGTTTACGGCTGGTTTCACCTCCAGGAACACCGGACGGAAAATACCTCCGAAATTCCAATAATCAGCACGACGTTCGGCAAGGTTCACACTGGCATTTTCACTCTCTTTGGCAACAGTGACTTCCAGTAAATTCTTTTTGCCATATTTCAGGAAATCCGTGACGTTGTACGAAAAACGATAGAAGGCTCCCTGATGTTTGGAACCAACTTTACGTCCGTTCACTTTTTACTTCCGTATCTGTCATTGAAGCTTCAAATACAAGACTGACCTGTTTGCCGCGAAACTTTTCCGGGACTTCAAATTCGTACTTATACATACCTTTTTCATCAGCAACACCTTCAGGGAAATGGTTTTCCATAGAAAGTGATCCCATACTGATAAGTGCCGAAAGCCTTGCAATTCCCAACAGGAAGGTACACCAATTTTCGTCCATTTGCCGGAATTGCGTCCGTTGGTACAAAGAAGTCCCATTCTACCATATCATCACACCCGTGACCGGAGAGGTATTGCCGTTCCGTTTGCGGAAGGGTTTGAGCAGCCAGAGTAGTTGCCAACGCCAAGGTTGATAATAAAGTGGTTACTTTTTTCATTGTTACTTTTATAATTGTGTTAGTTATTTATTGCTATCATTGTTTACTACTGATGCGGATATGCAGCGTATGTTCTTTTTTCTCTATGGCATATTTCTTCAATACACCCGGTCCGCAACTACTGTTTCCTAATCCAAGTACGGCAGCATCCATACTAAGAATGATTTCCGCACGTGGTTTTAAATTACAATCGTGAGTTTCTTCATAGATGTCTTGTACGGTGTAATGCAGGGCAGATGCAGAAAATACGTTTTCTACCGCGTCAATACGAATACCTTTATTCTGTTTGTCTGTCAGCGTCAGATAATGCACTTCCTCTTTGTTCCCACTATCCTGCGGACGTGGATAATGTACGTACTGTTCTGCAACGCCTCCTTTCCAAAGCCCTATCATAGCAGATGTTTTGCGGTCAGGATAGTTATCCTGTGGCCCTCTGCCATACCAGGTAAATGTATCATAAGCAGGTGCCAGACAGAATGCGATACCTAAACGGGGAATTTCAGGAAGAACTCCTTGTGGCAAGAAAGAGGTTTCCAGATCAATCGTTCCATCTGAAAAGACCGTATAGACAGAAGTAGTCACCACTTTTCCTTCTTTATATAAATTACTTGTTTGAATCCGGACAATGGCCGCCCCGTCTGCACGTTTTTTCATGGTGGAAAGATTCCAGATTTATCTGCGGATGATCCATTCCATGCAATTGCCAGTCTTTTGCCAGCCAGTTTCCAAACTCTTGTCATTGTCTGTCGGTGCACGGAATGCTTGCGTGACAGGCTGAACCGGAAAATGATCTGAGTGAGCCAATATTTCTTTGTTCCATTATATATAAGGGAGGTCATACTTCCGTTCACTTTTTTCCCACTGAACAGAAAAACCACGTCCGCTAATCAATAAAGATTTATCATCCTCTTTCTACCTGAAGTATTCCTTTATTAATTAGATCAGTAGAGGCTAAATCTCCTTTTCTGCAAGCAGAATTGTTCTTGGGCCACTTCATGTCCTGCCTTTTGCCCAAAGAGCATCCGATTTCAAAACAATGCTTACTTTCAGTTGGCAATCGGAAAGAGTTTTCTCCGTTTTTTTTTGTCTTACTAATTTCCTCACTTTTAAACTTAAAGAATAAGCGCCTTTTATCCGATGATCGGAAAGCCGGCAAATCAATCGTTTACTTTCGCCTGGAGTTATTTCCGGCAATGTTATTTCTCCCCGTTCTTTCTCCTTACCATCCACTGATAATGTCCACAGGCAACGATAAAGTGATAAATCAATATGATGATTCCGGTTGGTCTCTCAACTCTCCATTCTCAACTCTCAACTCAACCGGTGCATATACCTTCTTTACCTCCCCAATATTTAGGCGTAGTTTCACGGTCACTCATCAGCAATCCATTAAAGCAGAAAAGGCTTTAAAGTTCGGCTTATCGCCAAAGTCACCACCATAAGCCACCATGGTATGACCGTTGGGTAAAGTCTTGTAGATTCCCTGATCTACCCAATCCCAGATAAATCCGCCCAGCATACGGGGATTGCTGTATATTTCGTCCCAATATTCCTTGAAATTCCCCAAAGCATTTCCCATGGAATGAGCGTATTCACTCGTCATCACGGGACGGTCGTCATTGGTGCGTTCCGCAATTTCCAACAGCCGTTCCCAACGTGCATTTTCCGCACGTTCTTTGTCTTCTCCTTCTGCAATGCCCGGATTCAGATATTCTTGTTTCACACGGGTATAAAAGCGGCTGATAACATCGACCGTCTTCGGGTCAGGATTTCCGTCCACTCCCTGCGCCCCTCATAGTGTACAGGGCGAGTGGGATCGAAATCATGTAGCCATGCCGAAATAGCAGCGAAGTTTGGTCCGTAACCGCTTTCGTTTCCCATGCTCCACATTACAATACATGGATAATTCTTATCACGTTCCGCCATACGGACCGCACGGTCCATAAATGCTGCATGCCAGTCGGGGGTACTTGCAGTGTTCCACGCAATCCGTGTTCTTCTATATCCGCTTCGTCCATCACGTACAATCCCAAGCTGTCGCATAGCTCGTACCAACGGCTGACATTGGGATAATGACTGGTTCGCACCGCATTTATATTTGCCTGCTTCATTAAAAGAATATCCTGAAGCATCCGTTCTTCGCTCATGACACGTGCCGTACGGGGATCGTGTTCATGGCGGTTCACCCCACGAAAACGAACCGGATTACCATTCACTAACAGTTGTCCTTTTTTGATTTCTACAGAGCGGAAACCTACGGCCTGTTCTATCTGTTCTACGACTTTTCTTTCTTCATTTTGGAGAGTTAAGTGTAATTTATAGAGATAGGGCGTTTCTGCCGTCCATCTTTCCGGCGATTTTATAATGGCTGACAAACGTCCCATCTTACGCGGGCCACGCTGCGGATACCATTCATTCATCCGGCTTGCTTTATGTTCCAAATCAAGCATATCTTCCACATCACCTTTCAATGTGGCAACTTCTTTACCTGAAGCATCCTTTAATACTCCCTGTAAGACATACCCTTTTCCGGTCATCCCTCGATATACACTGAATTGCGGATCAATCTGCAAAATAAAGTCTTTATAATCACCCACAGATGCGGAAAGAGTGCGTACCGCATAATCACGGACATGAATATCCGGCGTATGTATCAGATGAATACTACGATGAATACCACCAAAACGCCAGAAATCCTGATCTTCCAGATAAGAACCGTCACTATATCGGTAGACTTCCAGTGAAATCTGATTTTCTCCGGATTTCAGATACTTCGTGACATTAAATTCGCTCGGTTCCATACTGCCTTGGCTATACCCTACCCGTTCGCCATTGATCCAAACATAAAAGGCGCTCATTACACCTTCAAAGCGTAGAAAAGTCTGCCCGTTCGCTTCCCATCCGGTCGGCAATACAAAAGTGCGGCGATATTGCCCTACCGGGTTTCTTTCTTTATACGTGGTATAGTCAGTTTTCGGTTCTCCCATCACCCGTGGAGGATCTATTTTAAACGGATAACCTGCCGAAACATAGATAGGCGTGCCATATCCGTTCACTTCCCAATTGGCGGGAACAGGAAAATCCGTCCAATCTTTATCATCAAAATTTGTCTGATAGAAATTCATGACTCTTTCATTGGGAACGGGAGTCCAACGGAATTTCCAGGTTCCGTCTAAAGAGATTGAACCGTCTCCTTTCTGTACAGAGAAAGGGGTAAAAGTGGCTCGTGCCGGTTCACGATTGATCTGGAGAACATGATGATTCTCCCAATCATGCATTGTTTGTGCCTGCGTCGGGCAAGCGAACAATGCGCCAAGCAGTAATGTATATATTTTCATTCGTTCTTTTTTCTTCATATCAAGTAGACGAACGAAAGGGCATTTTGTACCCCTTTCTTTTACAGAAATATTAAAGAACAATAAAAGGAGTAACACTCTATAAAGAAAAAGCTTTACCTTGTGGCGTATAATTACTTCTAATATTATGATGATGAAAAAACTACTATTTAGCAGCCTCTTTTTTATTAGGCAGTCTCGTTTCACAAGCACAACACGAGTATACGATTGAAGGTAAAGTGGAAGGTGTAAAGGATGGAACTCTTGTTTCTCTTTTTTACTTGACGGAAATGTAGGAAGTACAGTAGCCATGGATACCATACAGAAACGGTACTTTCTTCTTCAAACGAAATGCCGGAGAAGATGGTTTAGACAAATTATCTCTAATGTGTACCCGTAATGATGATTTTCCTTCCATGTCGCTGGAGATTTATGCAACTCCTAATGCAAGAATCAAAGTAACCGGAACGAATACCTTGATACATACGTGGACAGTAGACAGCCCTGTAAAAGGAACAAATAGAATATAATAGGTTTATTGAAGATTCACACGATTTATGGGATGAGTATCAACGTTTGTCTATCAAAGCAAGAAGTCTGCGTTCTGCCCCGGAAGCAGAACGGAAGGCTCTACGTGCGAAAGAAGACAGTATTTCAGCTTTAATCAGCAAACGTGAAATGAAACTGATGCAGGAACTTCCCCTGTATCAAACATTTGGATGGACAGGCTATATAAATTGAGCATGTCAGTGAAGTACAATCCAAATTTCTCTTATAAAGATGAAACACTGGCTTTGTATAATAGAATGAATGAAGCACAAAAAACTTCTATAACAGGACAGGAAATTACAGTTAATCTTTTCCCCGCCTACAGTTGTGAAAGAGGGAGATAAAATGGCAGATACCGAACTTTTCGATTTGGATGGAAAGATTCATCATCTGACTGATTTCAATGGAAAATATATATTGCTTGATTTCTGGAGTAGCGGTTGCGGTCCTTGCATTATGGCTTTACCAGAGATGAAAGAGATTCAAGAACAATATAAAGAGCGTCTTACTATCATTAGTCTAAGCTCCGATACGAAAAAAGCAGGTGGAAGGCAGCTTCGGCAAAACATGAAATGACCTGGCAGAATTTAAGTGACTTAAAACAAACAGCCGGATTATACGCTAAATATGGAGTTCGAGGTATTCCCAATTATGTTCTTATCTCTCCCGAAGGCAAAATCATGAAAATGTGGTCGGGTTATGGCAAAGGTAGTTTGAAACTAAAAATGCGCAGGTATCTGGATGCTGTCAAACATGAAATGAGTATTACATGGCAAGGAAATACAAAAGTCGTTAACTATCCGGGTCGGAATCAACCAATACCGATATTCTTGAAGTCAAGCAAGTGGTACTGACAGACACCGCTACCATCGTACATTTCAACGCTTATTATATTCCCCAAATACTGGATACGAGTCAGCCCGAATTGTAGATTGGTAGATGAGAAAGGTGAAACGTATACCTTAAAAGAAAGCAGATGGGATTAAACCCGGTGAGCACTTTTATTTGCCTGAAAGCGGCGAAGCAGAATTTTCACTCACATTCGAACCGTTGTCTTCTTCTGTGCAATCATTCAATTTCACTGAAGGAACAGAAAAAATGACTGGCAAATAAAAACGGAGTGAGGCTTAATAAATGAGTATCGAATCTTAAAAAAAGGAATATCGTATTAACATTCAATGTGTTGCAAAATTAAAATAGCTGTATAAACAGGTACAAAAATAATTTGTTGAAATAATGTTTTCTTCAGTAAAATGGCTTTCTTTGTTATGAATTTAATTATTATCATGTACATTGAACGAAAAATAACAAAATATGGAAGCGAACGGACAAACACTCTACAATGATGATTTGCTGAATATCCTACCTGACGGAGTTATCATATTGGATATAAATAGAGAAGTCATACAACTGAATCAGCAATCTTTTACGGAACTTCATGTACATTCGTCAGTCAATGCGATGATGCCTCTTCCGACCAACAAGATATTCAAGCTGTTAAATAAGAAAGAAGATATACTCTCGACCATTTTGGAAGAAATCCGTCAGGGCAAAAAAGTATACTCGCTGCCTGAACATACATTTATGCAGGAACAAGTTGACTATACACAATTCCCGATAAGAGGAGAATTTGCTACAATGGAAAATGAAGAGGGCGAAAAAAAACATCTTATTCTTTTTTTCCGCAATATTACAGTAGAACTTACACAGGAATATATTCTGAATACTGCTTTGCAAAGAACCAGAATCTATCCATGGTATTATGATATAAGCCGGGTGAATTTACTCTTTGATGATCGTTATTTCGAACATTTAGGTATTTCGGCCGGAGAAAATAATACTTTGACAATGGAGGAATATGTGAATATGATTCATCCGGACGACCGGCAGGCTATGGCCGACGCCTTTATTGTACAACTTAGCGGTAATACAACTTTTGACAAAACAGTTCCATTCCGTTTGCGCCGGGGGGATGGTACTTGGGAATGGTTTGAAGGGCAGTCTACTTATATTGCAAACATATCCGGTCATCCCTATCGGTTGAGTGGGAATCTGCTTGAGTATTCAGGAATATAAAGACATAGAAAACACCTTAATCGAGGCACGTAAAAAAGCAGAAGAAAGCGATCGTCTTAAAATGGCATTTTTAGCCAATATGAGTCATGAAATCCGTACGCCGCTGAATGCAATAGTCGGCTTTTCTGATGTTATAGGTTCTACTTATGATGAGTTAAGTGAAGAGGAACGTGCCGATTTCGTGCGACTAATCAGCATCAATAGCGAACATTTAGTACGATTGATTGACGATATACTTGATTTGTCCAAGATTGAATCAAACACTATCAAGTTTACTTATTCAATTATTCCCTCAAATCCATAATGAAGGATATAGAGAAAGAGCAGGTCGTGAAAAATGTGCCGGAAATCGAAATAAAAGCAATCTTACCCGGATGATGATATTTACATAACTACTGACGCTACACGCTTGAAACAAGTAATATGCAATTTCATAAATAATGCCCGGAAATTTACCGAAAAAGGGTATATTCATTTTGGTTTTATGGTTAATCCAGAAAATGACGATTCAGTTTGTCTGTTTGTGGAGGACACGGGGGAAGGTATTCCCCAAGAATGCCAGAAAGAAATATTCGACCGTTTTTATAAAGTCAATACTTTCAAGCAGGGTACGGGGTTGGGACTCTCTATCTGCAAAACGATTGTAGAACATCTGCAAGGGAGTATTTCTGTTGTATCGGAAGTAGGAAAAGGCAGCCGTTTTTACCGTTACATTACCACTCGAAAAACAGCCGGTGGAAGCTTAATGTCCTCTGTATTCCTGTGGGGTAACACCCGTATGTTGCTTAAAAAACTTATTGAAGAAAGAGATATTATTAAATCCCAAAGATAAGGCTATATTCTTCACCGGTTCATTGGTTGACTTCAACCGGGATTTGGCATCCATCAGAATGATGGAAGCTATGACTTCCAAAGGGGTTTCCTGCAACTTTTTATTGTTGAACAGAAATGCGGCAAACTAAGTCCTAGATGTTCGGCATAAAAAAGAGGTTCCGTGATGAATAGTATAATATTTCATGACCAATTGCAAAAACTCCTGATAAATTTCGTACTTTCTTGATTGGGAAGATAAATACAAGTTATTTTGCATTTTATAAATTTCAGTGGCTCCCTGAAGGAACATGGTAAGAACCGCCTTTACTATTTCCTTGTATTTGCCAATGTTTTTGGAGAAGCATACGAAAGAATTGACGATTCATAGAACATTTTATAACTGCAAGCCTGCAATGGAGATAATCTTATTATCGGATTTTCCATAATTATAGGGAGAAGATGTTCTGTAGACTTCATTAGATTTATACCCTCTATGAATTCGGATGAGAACCCGGCATAATAGATATGAATATCCGGTGAAAAATCAAGAATTTCCATAAAATATCCGGGCGGTAAGGTTATCAAATCATTTTCACCAATATTTTGAAGTTTCCCATTGATTGTAGTTTGCATTATCCCTTTTACACAAAGAATGAAAAAACCGGCTTTTACCCTGCAAGGAAAGTTTTTATACCTTTTTAATAAATTTATCCCATACCCTTCTCCAACCATATAATCAACGGCAAATCAAAATTAGGTATAATCGCTCTCCATTGTGTTATTTTGTTTTTGATTTCAAATATAGGGATTATTTGAAGTCTTCTCCCTCGAATAATTAAAATCAGAACATCGAATCTTAAAAAAAAATAACATCTATATTCTATTTATAAGAAAAGTATCAGAATATGAAAAGCAGGACACCGGAAGTATATTCAAACTTCTTAATGTCCCGCTTCTATTTTTCTGTTTATATGTGTGTTTTTCTAAAAAACTTATTGAACTATCCAGTGCATCAAAAGCCAGACCGTCCATGTTTTCCGCAGAAAGTAATACCTTGTAAATGTCCGGCATTGATAAAAGTTCCGGTAGTGGTACTCATCATCTTCCATTTATCCGGTGTCTCCGGAAGTTCAATACGTCCTTCTTTCAATACTACTCCTTTTGAATCAATGAATTTCATCAAGACAGGTATTGGCTTTCCGGTAGTGTTCATATATTTAAAGCGAAGCGCGTACACTTGTGCCAACCCGGTAGAAATATTCCATTCAATGCTGTTGCTTTTTCCTTTACCAAAAAACACTCCGATCTGTTTGCGATGTTCTTTCTTTTGGAATTTGCCTTTCAGTACAGCCATTTCCGCTCCGTATGATATACTGACACGAGTATTTTTGTCTTCCGGAAGTAACTCTTTCAGAGTTTTTCCATCACTTCTTTATCCGCCTTTTCCCCAACTCCAACCGGATGCAGGGAATATCTGTCGGTTTCAGTTCTGATCTGTGCTGGCGATAGCAATGCCTGAAATCAAGGCTCCTGTCCTGCTTTCACTTCCGGGAAATGAATTTTCAACATCCCACCTTTCACTGTGGTATATACTATCTTTTTACAAACTCCGTCATGACCACTTTCAGCCCAAATATCCAAATCATCTAATACAACAGAATCATTCACGGCAACATCGAATATGCGCAGTCCTTCACAGTCGGCAGAAGCGCTTCCGCCCGTACCATGCCAAGGCTCTGTGAAATAGAGTTCAATCCGATATGTTCCGTCTGCCACAGGGAAACGATATTCCAGCTGGTGACGTCCGAAGCGGAAATGTTGGAATAACGTCCAGTCACGAGTGCCATGAATCGGATCATTGGTGGTACGTTGACTGGCAAGATAAGGATTCAGATCCTTGTAAATTCTCCGCCCATGAACGGGAATAATGGGTATTATCCTGCATCCATAACTGACCGAAGCTATCTGTATAGTCGTCTCCTCCACAGTTAATACGGTACAAGTAATTATATCCTGCCTTCCCTTTCAATATCTTTTTTCATCCTGATAAAGAACGTTTGAAGTTAGGGGCTTGCTCCAGACCATTCAATAGGATCAGGTCTTCTGCTACCGGTTTCCCTTTATAATATCCTACAGCACGAAGTACGTTATAACGAATATCTCGGTTTTCCCACATAAAATGAGTGCCTGTTCCGTTGTTCTTTTTTACGTCCGAGGAAGGTTGCCTTTTCATTTGTCAGATCGTTGTATAGCAATACAGAATCACAATTGCTGTAAGCCTCGATAGTGGCACGGCGACGTCCTTTTTCAAAACGGTTGGCCCATGTATGTGATACCAGGTAAACCATCGGATCTTTTGCAGCCGGAACATAGTTGGCGCGATACATATAATATATGTCTAATGGTTCTTCCCACGGAGTAACCAATCCTTTATAATTGAACGGACCTACTTTTATCTATCTTGCGAACGCTTCATCCGGTTGACGACGTCCGGGATTATCATGACTGCTGTATATCCACTGGAATTGTCCGCAAACACTATCTTTAGCCTGTTCTGCCAAACGGATCTTTAGTTTCCATCAGCTGACACATACGATCTTTCACTCCATACCCGTTCACTTGAAATCTCCCGGTTCCGTATGCAGGTCGATACTTCTCCACGCTCCATATTCCCCGTTCAATAATTGGTTCGTTTGAGAGAGTTCACGATCCGTATTTCGTCACATCTCCTCCATACGTACCACTCCAATTTTGAATTACATTCCAGTCTGTACCTTCACCGCCATTACAGGTTGTTATGACACGCATTGTCTTGGCAGTCGGGTCCATCTCCCGGATAAGGTCACTGCACTCTTGTGCAAACTCACGAGGCAAAAGTGCTTTCATTCTGCAATCCCCACATCACCACTGACGGGGAATTACGACGCTCTTTCACCCATTGACGAAGCAACTTTTTAAAGTTCTCACGAAACTCCGGAGTGTCATACCACACGTGGGCGGAAAATTGTGTCCAAAACAAGATTCCCTCTTCATCCCAATACTTCTGATAATCGAGATGATGGGGCTGATGAGCATCCCGGAATGCATTGAAACCGGCTGCGCGTATCTGTTTTTTACCCTTGCGGCAACCTGTTCGTTACTGAACGCATGGCTTTGTCCGAACTGATGCTCATACTCGCATACTCCATTGATAAACACCGGCTTTCCATTCAGGTAAAAACGTCCGTCTCCATCGTTTCGTTTTACCGGCCAGCTAATTGTACGAATACCGAAGGGGGTCGAAATTTCATCCGTCGTCTTCGTATCACGCTTAATCATGCTAGCCAATTTATAGAGATATGGATTTTCCGTATTCCATAAGACAGGATTCTCAACAGGAGCCTGCTGGCGAATCACTTTCATTTCTCCCGGAGCTAAAGTAACTTTCTCAACCAAACGGAAAACTTGTTTTCCATCGGCATTGCTTAGTTTATTGACTAACTCTACCGTTTCTGTTGTTTTACTATAATTTTTTATCTCTGTTTCTACAAATACGTTAGCAGCCTTTTCGTCATTCCAAATATGTACACCGAAAGGTTCTATGCGAATCTCATCTGTTACTTCCAATACCACAGGACGGAAGATTCCTAACGGCTGGGAACCCTCACTGACTCCCCATTCCGACGAACATCCCCCGCATACCCAAGGCATATCGGCGATCATTTCAGGATGCTCGGCTTTCACTTCCAGGCGATTTACTCCCTGTTTCAATTCATCTGTGACATCCAAAGTCAATGTGGTGCGCCCTATGGGATGACGACCGAAATTCTTTCCGTTCACTGTAATAGTGGCGTATGTACCCGCTCCGTCAAAACGAAGGAAATACCGTTTCCCGGATTTTACATCTGCCGTGAAATCTTTCACATACATAGCTGTTCCATGCAGGTTTCCATGTGTCAACTGACGGTATCCATAATAATCGTCCCAATTATGAGGAATATTCACCGTTTTTGCAGGCATCATAAAATTACCTTTCAAGTGAGTTGCCTCTGTAATCCAGGTTTTCCAACCCTCATTCAATGTCATGATTTGCCGGCGATTCTTACTCTCCGGAACCGGGAAACGGACAGCCGAACGTCCCATTGACTTACTGGTAGCAACCGCAATCCCCCGCTGCTCCGCATTATTAACTGCACAATAGAAGTGATAAACCACTCCGTCATGTTTCACCACATAGCTCTTATGAGCAAACAGTTCATCGTAGTTCTTGGAGGGGATAATCAGGTCGGCCCCTTTCCAATCAGTCCAGTTCACCAAATCATAGCTGGCGGCAAATGTATTGAATGCTTTATATTTACGCGAAGGTTCAAAAGCTGAAAAATAGAACATTACATACACATCTCCCATTTTCTGTATATGGGCATCTCCCGTTATGGTTCCATCAGCTTCGTGTGCAAAAACAGGATTGCCGGGATAGCGTTTCCATGTTTTCATATCTTTGGAAAGCGCAATGCCGACACGTTCGCCCTTTAAATCCGTTTCCGGATGACGTCCTCCCGCGTTGTAATACATCACAAACGGAGCTCCCAGTGTTTTGTCTTTATCCCAGTAAACGGTACTCTTATATTGAGTCAACTTTTCCCACCACTGCGCATCTTTATCATGGATGCTCAGAATTGGTTTGTCCAGAGATTCCCATTCATGCCCGTAGAAATATCTCCTTTCGTCCATGCCAAACCGACAAAAAGCGGTGCCTTCACAGCCTCGTACCCTGTTCCTTCTCCACCGATATAAGTCATCCAATGGCGACCTTTATAAGTCTGAAGCTCATAGCTTCCACCCCATTCCATATCCGGCAATGCAGGAAATCCGCCACGCTGATTGCAGTCCCATTTTCCATCCCGATAAGAAAGAACCCGTCCCAAAGTACGCCATTCGAGCAGATTATCACTTTCTGCTATCCACGTTTCGTATCCACGACCATCCGTGCCGGTTTTGCCATTATAAACGACATAAGTCATCAGCCACTTGTCTCCCTGACGGAAGACAGTAGGACAATCGATCTTATGATAATTGTCGGTCGGGGCAACTGCAAGCCCGTATTTGTATGGTGTCTTTACTTCCTCATAAATCTGCTCCATTCGTTCCTGCGGAACTTCCCGTTGCGCATATAGAGAGAAAGTGGTGGCTATACTAAAAACTGCCAGCAATAACTTCTTCATGATACTTTTTCTAATCGTTTAATACTTAAATATTTCATAACCACTAAATGATAATTTTGGGAGTGCCCTGAAAGGGCTTAATTATTAGTTTCATGCTATAGAAAACAAATCTGTCTTACATATTTATAATCCGCCCTAGTCGCTCTGTTTTTTGGATTCAAAGAAGAAACTTTGTCCTCCGATAAATTCTCTTTAACCGATAAATTCTCATTTAAATATAAATTCTCATTAATAAAACAACCAATCCATTGTTTCTTCATCCCCGGCAAGCCCAGCATTACGCACTTTCGTTTCCGCAGCCGTGAATCCCAACACCTTGCAGATAGCCTTTGGGTAACATCAGCGTATGCTTGCCTGCCTGAAAACCATATGCATGTACATTGGCCAGTGGCATTCCATTGATACGGACAGCATTCGTCAATACAGGTTCCGCCTGACCGTAATCATTGGCTGACGCATCGATTTCCAGTTTCGGAGCTTTTGCATACTTTTTCTGGTCGTCTTTGAAATAAGCGACTAACAATTTCACCGGAGCATCCGTTTCGAAAGTGATGCTTGTGCCTTTTCTCTCTGCTCATTTCCATTAAAGCGGAGTGCCTTCATTCCCTTCAATTCAGGAGCTATTGCTTCTATCTTACCTGGAACATCCATAAATAAAGAAATACCCTCATCCACTTTCACTGTCGGATAATTAGAAATCAGTTTCACGTTTGCAGGAGTCCAGGCAGCAATCTCGACAGTTTCAGTCACTGCGTTGCCATTCTGCTTATCTTTCAGCATGGCAAGGTTCGCCTTGAAGTTCTCCAATTCCTTCTCATAGTGTATCAGCAGTTCTTTCCAAGTCTTATTATGACCATCGTCTCCGCCGATAGGAATACGGCGCTGGGCAGTCTGCATACTGTTGGCATATAAATAATGCTCGTCTGTCAGTTCCACCAGTTTGCGGTAGTGTTCCAAGCTTTGTTCCATCAGAGGGATAGCTTCTTCCAGATTCTTCATGTCTTTTCCCCACTGATAATCCAATACCAGTTTGGCAGCTTTCACTTTCAGGTTGAACGCATACGCAAATTCACGATAACAATGCATATCATTCTGCAAACGTGCAAATTCATCCTTATTTGAAGAGACGGAACCTGCTGCTTTATCAATAGCCGCTACTATTGCTTTATCTCCATGTTCTATTACTTGAGCAACAATATCCAGCGGCATCTCACCTACATGAGGCTGATTCTTCCATTCTTTTCTACAAATTCGATCAGTTTCTCGCCTTCCGGTCCGCAGCTTTCATAGAATCCCGGATAGATCGTATATTTGTACGGATTGACAAGCTGGCTCATAAACATCCCCAGTAATAACGTTTGGCGATTTCCTCTGTAATACCGAAACGACGTAACAACTTCGGAGCAATCTCTCCGCTTTCTTCGTATGCTACACGGATATTACTTGCATTTTCGTCAGAGGTTCCGTAGAACTTGCCCAACTGATGGTCCCAGTAACCCATTTCATCTGTACGGTCGCGATGGCAGTTCCATGCATAGCGTCCCCAGGTCTGATACCAGATCCAGTCGCGATCCAACTGGAATTCACGTTCATTGTTTGGTAATTTGTCCGCCGTATAAGGCCAGTCCCAATATGAGGCCTGCGGATAAAGGTGCAACGCATTGGCACCGTGTACATTGTGCATGGCAGTGACCGCCTTTGTACGAAATCCGAGAGACCCCAGCGGAACGGTTCCAGATTTGCCAGGATATGTACATTACTGATATGAATAGATCCTAAAGAGCTCAAATCCGTATGAATCTTCGACCAGGGGCCACGAGGCTCGTAAGTTGTCAGCGATTCACCATTGTACTTATGCATCGTATAAAGATTCTTATAGAGCGGCAAGGCAGCATCCATCACCAGTTTACAGTCCGTGTCGTGTGCACGCAACAAAAGAGGCGGTTCATCTGTACGTCCAAATGCCTGTAATCCGTCTTTAACACCCGGAATGATGGTCTTTGTGAACCATTCCACATCATCTTCTACCGTACACATGGCTTCACCCAAGCAAACAAGCAGTCCCACATTAGGATACTTCTCTATGAAAGCAGCAATGCTCTTGCGAGTATAATCCGCAATTAAAGGAGTAATAGGACGGTTACGATCCTGTGTTCTCAGACCGTAATGCTCGGCAAACAGCTTTGAAAGAATGATATTGTAGAACATTTGTATGACAAAGATACCGCGTTTATCCGCTTCTTCTGTAAGGAAAGAGAACATTTCTTCGTTCTTTTTGAAGGTCTCTTCGTCTACTTCTAATGCAAACGGATAATCTTTCAGCTTCACCAATGAAGCAAACGGATGCCCGTTCCAAAGGTACAGTGAATTCATGCGGTTGGCAACCAGCATATCCAGATATTTAATCCACTGCTCTTTATCATAAAACCAGGGGAAACTTTCCGGTGTATAAGGATATTCATATACACCATGACCCGGCAGATAAGTCATCTTCTGTAATCCTACACATGCACCACGCAATACCATTTCAGGACCGTCTTTCAGTTCCTCCGGGAAGTTCAACTTACTATCCGAATCATTCACACGGTCAATCAGTTCACGGCATCCGTAAATGACACCACTCCCATCCCTGCCAGACACTCTGGTCAGATTGCCCGTCGTCGTAATATGAAAGCCTTCTTTCTTGAGCGTCGTGTCATTTACTTCCGCCAACAGAATCGTTTTGATTTCAGGATCGGAGAATGTGGTATCCCCTTGTTGCATCACAACCTGATAACCCGCTTTATCCAGAGTGGTTTGTAACTGCTCCGCACCAAACAGAACACGATTTGACGCATCCGGCGGAGTCATAATCTTCACGGTTTGCTTGCCACACGCTGCTAAAAAAAGTGTGCATGCCGCAAACATGAATAATTTGGTATTTTTCATTCTTCTGATGTATATTATAGATTATATAATTCACTTCTTCACTAAGAGAAAGACGAAATAATCCCCTGTTTGTACTCATTCGTCTCTTTTTCCACTTTTCAGCACCAAATTTCCACTTTCATCCTGCTGTGATATGCAAATTCCTCATTATTTAAAAAGTTATGCTTATCTTTGCAGGCTAGTGTCTTATAATATAAAAACAGAAAACAAGAGCAAACAATATGAAAGAACAAACAAATTATGACTATGAAAAATACGTTCAGATAGCACAAATGGCCAAAAATGGGATGGTGGGAGTCAGATGTAAAAAATCAACAGTATATTTGCTCTGATTTTATCGTTGACTTACTCGGCCTTGAAAGTAACCGCATCAGTTTCACCGAATTTCACCAAAGAATACGTGAAGACCACCGGCTGCGTCTTAAAAAATGAATATATGTCTCTTTCTTATCTGGAGACATACGAACAAATGTTCCCAATCCGGGCAAAAGACGGGGAAATATGGGTGTACTCTAAGATTAATTTCCAAAAGCCCGATGAAGAGGGATATAGAACATGACGGGCCTTCTGCAATATATTGACAGACCGATCGATACTACGGATGGAAACATTGATTTCTTTCAAGTGAATAATTTGCTTTTACCAACAAACTAATATTTCATATTCATTGCTTGCTTTTCTGCAATGTGATGATGTCACTCAAGTGGTTAACAAGACGTTAGGAGATCTCCTTCACCAGTTTTTGGGCGATCGTATCTATATCTTCGAAATAAACAGAAAAGAACAACGCCAGGATTGCACTTATGAGGTTACCGCCGAAGGAATATCCAAGGAACAGGAGTTCTTGAGCAATATTCCCTGGGACCCTTCTACCTGGTGGAATCATCAGATAGCTGAAAGAAGAGCTATCATACTGAACACGCTGGAAGACATGCCCGAAGAAGCTGCGGAATATCGTCAGACATTGGAAATGCAGGATATCAAATCGCTGATGGTAGTTCCGCTAATCTCTAAAGAAGAGGTATGGGGCTATATGGGAATTGATATGGTAAGAACGCAGCGTAGCTGGAGCAATGTGGATTATCAATGCTTCTCCTCCCTTGCTAATATTATCAGTATTTGCATCGAATTGCGAAAGTCGGAATTACAAGCCAAAGAAGATCGTCTTGCTTTGGACAACAGCGAGAAGATATTGAGAAACATCTATAAGAACCTTCCGGCAGGCGTCGAACTTTATGACAAAGACGGTTATCTGGTAGATATTAATGATAAAGAGCTTGAAATATTCGGCTTGTCTGACAAGCATGAGGCACTGGGAGTTAATCTGTTCGACAATCCCAATATTCCTTTAGAGGTTAAAGAGAAGTTGAGAGCGAAAGAAGATGTAAACTTCTCCATCAATTATGACTTCTCAAAAATAAATCAATATGTAGATAGCCGGAGAAATGGGATTATCAATCTTACTACAAAGGTTACTGCTCTCTATGATTCTCAAAATCAGTTTATCAACTATCTGTTTATCAACATAGATACAACGGAAACGACCAATGCATACACCAAGATACAGGAGTTTGAGAATCTGTTTCTTCTAATCGGTGATTACGCCAAGGTAGGATTTGCTCATTTCAATGTATTGACAAGAGATGGATATGCCCAAGATACATGGTACAGGAATTTGGGTGAAAAAGAAGGTACTCCCATGCCACAGGTTATTGGAGTATATGCACATGTAGTTCCTGAAGATCAGGCTGTTCTGAAAAACTTTGTAGGTGAAGTGAAAACGGGAAAGGCAACCAGTTTGCGTAAAGAAGTTCGTGTATGCAGGAGAATGGCAATACATGGACCAGCATCAATGTGATGGTCAGGGATTACCATCCGCAAGACGGTATTATCGAGATGTTGTGTATCAATTATGACATCACGCCTTTGAAAGAGACTGAACAGAAATTGATTATTGCCCGCGATAAAGCGGAAGAACTGGATCGTCTGAAGTCGGCTTTCCTGGCTAACATGAGTCATGAGATCCGTACTCCTCTCAATGCTATTGTCGGTTTTTCCAGTCTTCTGGCAGAAACGGACAGCAGAAGCGAACGGCAGCAATATATCAAGATTGTGCAAGAGAATAATGAACTTCTTTTGCAACTGATATCGGATATTCTCGATCTTTCGAAAATCGAAGGGGAACATTTAATTTTGTATATATACCAATGTGGGATGTAAATGAGACGTGTGCTGAAATCATCAAATCAATGAGTATGAAAGTGAGTAAAGGTGTTGAATTGATTTTTGAGGAACCATTCCCGGAATGTTATATCTATACGGATAAAAACAGATTCACCCAAGTAATCAGTAACTTTATAAATAATGCGTTAAAGTTCACCCAGCAAGGCTGTATCACCCTGGGATATGAACAAGTATCCCATCAGAAAATAAAATTCTATGTGCGCGACACTCGGAATGGGAATACCAGAAGAAAAGCAAAAGAGCGTATTTCGAACGTTTTGTGAAGCTCAATACCTTTGTTCAGGGTACAGGACTCGGACTTTCTATCTGCAAAAGCATTGTTTCCCAAATGGGAGGAGAAATTGGCGTGGATTCAACCGAAGGAGTAGGTTCCTGCTTCTGGTTTACACATCCGTACCATGCTGCTGACTAGACTGACTATAAAAAGAGTTGTCCCATGTTTGGTTTCTCAATATTAATATGATCAATATATTCGGGCAGTTTGTGATTCTAAATGAATAGAACTATTGACTTTTGCCCTTTTTAATTTTTGTATATTTGGCAATAACCAATTAGCTAACATCAAAAATGATATATACAAAAATAGATACATAAAGTAGTTTTTTCAAGAACATAAATATATGTCTGAAGGGAAAACGGGGTGAAATTTTGCTAATTTCACCCCCGTTTTGTTTAATATATTCGGTGCCGTTTGACGAATTTCTATGAATGTCGTTTATAATAAATACAAGACGTTTATAATAAACTATTTCACTTTTTATTATAAACGTTCTATGAGTTTATTAGCATCTTGTATGAAAAAAGAAAAGTGTAAAGGCCGAAACAACACCAATGCGATATATACAAATATATCTATACACTTATAGTAATGAACGACCTTTACAACTTGTTTTTTTATAACTATTCAAATGTTTATCTTTTCTCATTTCAGTAGCGCTTTCCACCATTAGTGAAAAATGATCTGAAGAGTAATTTATTATACTTTATATCATCATACTCATGGTGTGATAAGAAAGTATTTTTATTTTGGAGTCACAAAAATAAATCTATGCGCTTAGCTGTTTTTCCAGTTTTGTCAAGGGCATGTAAAAAACTACCGACGGTCCTTTAGGAGGCGTCAAGTACATTTATATGAATCCAGTAATAAACTATCTTTCAGGAGAAGTTGTATCGGTTCTTCGTCCGGAGTGGCATTAAAATCACCGGTGGCCAAAAGGTTGGTCTGCCTTTAGCGATTTTTCCTTACCTGTTCCAACAACATGAACGAAGATTGCGTCTTGCTTCTGTTTGTTTCATGATCCGTATGCGAATTAAACACATAGAATTTCTTCCCAGTCCGGAGGTCTTTAAAATATCCCCGCAAATCCGGCGACAACGTGCTCCCAACCATAAGAAGGTATATCCGGAGTTTCCGGAATACCAGAAATCACCATGTTTCAACACCTTAAAGCGATCTTTTTTATAGTAAATGGCACAATGTTCTCCTTTATTATCCCCGTCACGATCACTTAATTTGCCGATAAGAATATTCGTTCAGAATCATCATATCCTTTAATTGAGAGGTACGCCCTTCCTTGTATGGCAAACATATCGAACTTATTCCGTCGCACAAATCTACCAATGCGTTCGAGACGGACTTCCAAGACTTTATCCCCCTTTGTCTCCTTTGGTACGGATGTTATAAGATGCAAGGCGAATAATATCTTCCGGTTTCGTTTTGCCTGTTGGAAGATTTTGCCGGAAGACCTCGGCAAAAGTAAAATCAAAAAGTAAAATAATATTTCTTTATAGAACACTTCATATTACAAAATCATTAAGTATCAATTTATTTACTCCATTTAAATACCGGATAGCGTGCTGCCTTCTTTCCAAAGAGAAGAATCCCAGTTTATGACAGTGTTTTTCAGCTCGTTAGCAGATTTAGCTACTCCCTGAAAGCACCGGACGGTGATGTCTCATCTGAAACGGTAAATGTAGCCTCTCCTGCTTTCAAAATCATACCGTCATGAGCATAGCAGTTTTCATAAGTAGCATTTTGGCAGTACTCCGACTATACTGTCCCACCTTTTGCATCGGTACTAACCAACATACTATTCCTTCAAGCAATTTCTTTTTATGACTAGTTTACCGCCATCCACTTTGTACCGACTATACCTCAGCATTTCCTCCAATTCCATGGCATTGATATCCACCACTAAGTATAACAGTTTTCAATACTGCTTCCACTGGCATTAAGTATTCTCACCCTTCCGATGATTCCACCGGCTTTACCTGTATTGCTAGCAATTTGATCAATAACAGTAGCACTTCCGATAAAGCAATTTTGATATATCCCGAACCACCAAATTTTACCGCCAATTCCACCTGCTGCTCCCCCGACCTCTCAGTACTCCGGCAGTATAGCAGTTTGTTATCTTTTTCAGTATAATTCTCGCACCGGCAGCAATCCTACATAACCGGCTATGATGCCAATACCAGTATTGGGAGATGAATATTTGCATCCACAAATCCCAATTTCTACATTCTCCACACAATACCCTCGAAGAAGCTTCTATATGTGCTGACTCACAAGTAAGGTTTTTTAATTACATGATTGCGTCCATCGAAATCAATCCATTTATGGTAAACCATTAGCATCATTTAGAGGTGCCCACTTGATCCCCTGCATATCAATATCACACTCAAGACAAAATAAGTCGTTTGTTTTTTTCAATGAGGCTTTGCTCATATTCTGAATATGGATAGCAATAGCAATCACATAAAGGATTATTTCTTGAGTTCCCATCTCCATTGGCAAAATCTCCTTCAGGTTCGTTGTCATGTCCTCATAACTAGCATTGTAATCTTCTCTATCAATTGCCACTCTAAAATGGGAATCCCATATCTATATTCCCAACATTATGCCATGGGTCCCCCCAATTAGCAATGCTATTCTGCAAAGTCAGAGCACTTTCACTCACTCCATCATATTTTCCCTGTCGAAACGAACCTGCATTATCCTCCGAGTAAATCCTGTACAAATCATATCCTCCCATGCATAACATTCAGATGCGACGGGATCCGCCTGATGTCCATTTTCACCTTGAGACAAACTCACTGATACGTCCAGATCTGGCAGCAGGACCTGTTATTTTCCAGTTCCAAGCAACACAGGACGTAATTTTTAGCTCCTTCGGAAGGAAAGTGCAGCAATACCTCCCACTGAATTGGCTCCACTAATACACCTGTAGAATAGCAATACGACACTTCACTGTTTTCATACATAGAACCTACAATACCTCCACATTCATCTCCTGTAGATATAACCTCTGCTGTGGAATAACAGTTTTTGATATAACAAATCTGTCCTCCCATACGGTCTACCCATACGGGAAGCTATTCCACCAGCATACTTTCCTTTCACTTTTCCGGAGACGTAACAGTTTTCCACCTGCCCTGTCTTCTCTACAGCGTTCGAGCTTTCACTCCGATATAACCGCCGATAACCCCTGCCCCACTATTATAGCTGCTTTCTACATGGGCATTATAGAAACCGACATTTTACAAGTCCCGGCCAAAATACCGAAAAAAAAAGCATACGCCTTGTCTGTACAGGTGAAATTCTTTATAATATGGTTATTTCCATCAAAATAGATATAATAGTCACCGTTTGAGTTCAATGGTTCCCAGTGATACAGACTTCATATCAATATCAGCCCCTAACTTTGGAAATAAATCATCTTTCCTTTCACCAAGGCTTCACTCATATTCCTGAATCTGTATCACATCCATAACGAGATAAGGTTTGTTCATTGTTCCATAACCTTTTTTTCAAAAAGCCCGCCTGCTCCGTCACCCTCGTCTCCCGTCATCTATGTCTGTGTTTCTATCCGGCGGAATACGGCTATAGGAATCCATCGGATTAAAATCAGAGCATGAGAAAGATAAAACAGCCATCCATAAAATGGTCCAATATCTCATTACCGAATATGTACTTATATGATAAAATTTGTTTTCATAATCTTCATTTTATTTTTTAGATTTCTACTACAATCACCATAGGATAATGATCGGATAAAGAACTGACAATAGTGCGGGTAGAAAGCACCGTAGCATGTTTCACAAAAAATAAAAATCAATTCTGGTCTTTTTAGAAGGAAATGTAAAGAGAAAGCTCCGTGTTGAACGGCCGCTTCCCGATACGCATCTTTCAATATACCACTTTGGCAAATCGTAGTGGCTATTTCGGGGGCATCAGGAGTCGCATTAAAGTCGCCGGTACAAAATGCGGGAGTATTGTCTTTTGCTTCATCGGAAACTGCATCCACCAGCATTTGACATGCATGTTTTCTGGCATTATCAGCCAAAGGCATGTGAGTTTCAAAAAGATAAAATTTTTTGAGTCTTGCTATCCTTGAATTTTCCCCCATACACAGAAACGTTTGAAATTTGTTTCATCCCATCCGTTGGAAGGAATTTCCGGAGTTTCGAAAACCAGAAACGTCCGGCATCCAGTAATGTAGCGGCTCTTTCTTATATAAAATGCCACTCATCTCTCCTGCCTTATTATCGTCATTTTCAATGTATTACGACCATAAGCGAGAATCTGATAATCACTCTCGCAAGTTGAGTTCCTAAGTAGGGAACGTTGTTCCCAACTGGCTTCTTCGAATCCACAAATCTCAAAATCGTAGTCTTTGATTAATTGTTATACACGTTCCCGTCGGTTAGTCCATCCTGTACCAGTCTCCACCTGTAAGTTATAAGTTGCTACACGCATGGACGTTTTCAGTCACGGGGTCTTCGTCTTCCTCGCCATCTCCTGTATCCCACGTGAAATCAGGATAGTACAATGAATTGTCTTTTTTATTATCTTCACAACTGCTGGCGAAAACAGAGAATATGAAGGTAATCAATAATGTATATTACTATCTTTTCATAAATCTATTATTTATATCTTTTATACTTGTTATTCATTCCATCCCGGGATTCTGGGTTACGACACCATTAGATAAGGTTATTTCCTGTCTTGGTATCGGATATAGATAATCACGGTTCTCATTCCAGGTACGGTCGATCCAACTGTAACACAATAAATTGCCATAATTACCTTCTGACAATAAGGTGCCGCTTCCATCGGAAGCCAATTTTACATACGTCACACTTCCAACATTGGGTTGCGAAGATGTGGTGTAGAAACAGACATCATTTGTTCCGTCTCCATCGATATCATACGCTTTATTGATGGCTGTAGCAGGAAGATAAAATCCTTTAAAAGGATTGGTAGCCATTGCCCCTCTTTCCAGCGCATCAAATCATAATAACGGAAGCCTTCCATGACCAACTCTATCGCACGTTCCCGGCGGATTTCCAGAATCACCCCCTTTTTATTATCTCCTGTGATATTCACATAACCGGTTTCCGGAGCACACATATAAGGGTCCGGAGAAAGGTTTGCTGCGTTCATATTCAGTTTTCCCGTAACTCCTGCACGTGTCCGCAATTTGTTTACCGTATTGTCGATATCAGTTTGCGTCAGTTGTTTTAATTCTTGCCTTTGCTGCTTCGGCATAGTTCAAATAAACTTCTGCCAATCTGAACAGGAAGGTCATTGCTTGAATCACCTGTATAGCTCATATTATCATTTGCATATTTCAGCAAGTGGTATCCGGTCATCGTGACATTCATATTTATATTTGAAGTACGGATTGTTTGCGCTAAACGCGGATCACGATTGACTATTTCATCCTGAATTCCATTGTTGCATAATTGGGCTGGTCGGTGAAACGGTTGCCGTTCTTCATTAAATAATAATTGACCATTTTTTTTGAAAGTCGGGGCGGCCTAATGTCGGAGAATTCTCAAAAGCCTGTACTTTATGAACCAAACTCAAATCATTATTATAATCCCTTGCCAATATGATTTCCGCATCAATCGCATTCTCGGATTTAAAGAGATTACGATAGGACTGTGAGCCGGATTGATACAATGAATATCCTCCGAAGCAGTCATAATTTCATTAGAGGCACTTACACAGTCATTCAAGTATTTCTCACCCAATCCATGATATTTACGATAAGTACCTTCAAATAATCTACACGTGACTTTAATGCCTGGGCAGTCCACCAGGTTTTACATACGATAAAGTTCTTTTTGTCCGGTTGGTTTCTTTAAAAACCTCTATGGCAAAAATTAAGATCTTCCATTATCTTTCCCATCACAAATTCTCGTGAATCCCTGGCTTTTGTATAAATCAGCATCATCCGAGCCAGTACTTTTATCGTACCAAGGTACATCTCCAAAAACGTTTCACCTTTTCAAAATAGAAATAAGCACGGAAGAAGCGTGCCAGGGCTTCATATTTATCGCGCACTTTCTGGATCTTTACAGTTTCCCCAGATTATCCAATAAAAAATTAATTGATCGCAGTGCACTCAACTCCATCCTCCACCCGTTTCCGGAATGACACGTTGTCCGCTCACTTCATCGTCCAAGGGGATACGATCAACACATCAGCATCGTCCCTATAAATATCACCGTCACCCGGAAAATTGTTTGAATAGAACTGGTTACTGTACAACTGTAATTGCTCTTCATTCGTAAAATAATCCTTAGTCGTCAAGCGATCTTTTCGGATTTATATCCAATATGACTTTCACAAGAAGCAAATAACAACGACAGACCAACAGTCGCCCACAATGTATATTTCATTATTTTCATACTATATTCCTTTATATTCAAGTTATTATCAGAACGTTATATCTACACCAAAAGAGTATGTCTTTGCCCAGGGATAAATATTTGCGTCACTTTTTACTTGTTTTTCCAGCTGTTACTTGCCGATGCTTGTTCCGGATCAATATAATCGGAATGTAGCTTAGTGAATGTCAGCAAGTTCTCACCACTAAAATAAACACGTATTTTCTCGGAAACCTATTTTTTGGAAAGCCATTTATCCGGCAATGTGTAGCCAATAGAAAGATTCTTCAATCGGCAATAAGCCAAGTTCTGCAAAAATTTTAGTATTAACCACTGCTAATTCACGATTACTACCGAGAGCCACATATCCTCTGGGACGTGGAAATAAGCATCTGTATTTTCTTCACTCCATACCTGACTCATAAAGTCGGAAGGAATAAAACTAGCGTATGGTCGGGAATAAGGTCCCAAAAACATGGACGTTTCAGCACCAGGATACCAATTTTTGTTTTTGCCAATGCCCTGAAAAAGAACTGAAAAATCAATTCCATACCAATCTGCAGAGATTCCGAAATTATAATTATAGCGCGGCAATGAGTTACCGATCACTTTCATGTCTTTCCGGTCATTAGCTGATGTTGTCTGTTCAATCTTGTTGTTACCATCCAAATCGACAAATTTGAGGTCACCGGCATGAAGTCCATTATCCAAAGCGCTTGCATTAATCATTTGGTTAACGAACGATTGGTCCACTTTATAATCCTTGCTTCTTCATCCGTTTTAAAATAACCGTCTACTACGTATCCCCATATTTCGCCCAACTGCTGTCCTTCGTAAGGACTCAGTCGTTCGGTTGGGATTATCATATTTTGTCACTTTGGAGGTGTTATCTCCGATACCAGCCATTATCCGGTAGTTGAAAGGCTTGCTTGCCAAAGTAAAACTATCTCCCCAAGTAACAGATGCTTCCCACCCTTTCGTACGCAAGTCTGCCACATTCATTCTGGGAGAAGAGGCACCATATACGCCAGGCAAAGTCTTTCCTGCCATCAACATATCTTTTGGTATCACGAATATATGCATCAAAAGATACATTCAAACGGTTTATTAAGAAAACCCAAAGTCCAAACCTATATTTTGTGATTACAGTTTCCCAAAGTCAAATCGGTAGAGTTCGGAGCTGACCTCATAGGCATAATCGCCTTTCGTAGTATCTCCGAAAGCATAGTTCATTACCGCTCCGGTATTAATCAGTTGCAGATAGTCATAATAGCCTACTGTTTTCTGATTTCCCAATGATCCGTAAGACAGTCTTAGTTTCAGATTACTTACATAGTTTTTGGCTTGTGTAAAGAAGGCTTCTTCACTGACACGCCATCCGGCAGAGAACGACGGGAAGAAAACCGAAACGATGTCCTCGACGGAAACGGGAACTACCGTCATAACGTCCGCTGGCTTCAAATAGATAGCGGTCTTTATATCCATAATTCAAACGATAGAAAAACCAAGAATCGCATATTCCTCTTGTCCTCGGTTATGGATATATCATCACCTTTTGCCAGGTTAAAAATCATCGAGAGATTCAGAGAGTAACCCGTTACGTTTCTTCATTCCCAGTTTCTTGAAATACTTATAATCATAGTTACCCCACAATGACCTTTACAGAATGTGATTTTGAAGGTATTGTCATACGTCCCGTATAAGTTGAAAGTTTGGCGTATCTGGTTTGTTTTGTATTTCCGACAAATAATTGCCTCTGGTACGTCCGTTATCCATTGTGATTGTTTCTCCGGATTTCTGGAGTATAATACATCTACGGAACGATTCAAATTCTGCTGGTTGTAATGCGCCCAGCTGTAGTTTGCACGAACCTCAAAAATGTTTGATGGGTTTCAATACGGCCTCGAACGTAGTTACAAAACTCATATTCACGATCCTGGTTATGGTGGCCGCCATTCAATAATACGGCACTAACACCATCTGCCACTTCTCCTGTGTCTGTCAAACCTGTTCTGTAAACCAGAGTTCCATCCGGATGCATCGGCACAATACTTGCCAAAGCATGCCGCCCGGCTCTAGGTGAAAACGTCATTCACTCCTGATAGTCCCGGATAGGTATATTCAGAATGGTAATAGGAAGTATTGTTACTCAATTCAAACCAGGAAGTGATATTGGCAATGATTTTCGAACGGAACGTATATTTCTTAAAAACGGTCCGGATCTATTCTGATAATTCCTTTCTGATTATAGTAAAGTTGCCTGATAGCATGTACTTCACTTTTCGGTTCCTCCCCGAAACCGTCAAGTTATGCTCCCAAGTGGGACAGGTATTATCAAACAAACAATTATACCAGTCAAAGTTGCCGTAATATTTATACTCTCCGTTTTTTTCTACCACCCATGGACGGAAGGATCTTCCACTTTATCATTACGGCGAATCCATAATTCATGGTAATCTTCTTGGGTATAATGTGTATAAGGGACGCCCTGGTATGTTTTGTAGAACATATCATTGATACCGGCCGAATAATAACCACGCGTCTCAAAACCGTAGAAGTTGTCGTTTCACCAAAACTGAAACGACCATTATAGCTGACATTGGTCTTGCCTACCTTTCCATTCTTGGTTGTAACCAAAATAACTCCATAAGCAGCACGGGCACCATATACGGCAGCAGCCGAAGCATCCTTTAAAACACTGATGGATTCTACGTCATTGGGGTTTACCTTATTTATATCTCCCTCGATTCCATCAATAATAGTCAGAGGTGCTGCATCCGCACTAATGGAGTTGACTCCACGGATATTGAAGCTTCCCCTTGTCCGGGACGTCCCGAACTAAAGTTTACGTTCATATTCGGTACAGAACCTTGCAGAAGCTGTTGTGATAAGTTGGCAGCAGAACGGGTCGTCAGTTCATCACCCGAAACGATAGCAACGGCACCAGTCAGGTTTACCTTCTTTTGCGTACCATATCCCACCACTACCACTTCTTCCAGCGTCTTACTATCTTCGCGGAGAACTACTTGAGACAGATTTCTGCTGGTAGCAGCGTAATTAACAACCGTAATATATCCGATGTATGAGACTGTAATCGTACTGCTTTCGGGAACATTAGCCAAAGTATAACGTCCGTCTACATTCGTTATTGTACCCAAAGAGCTGCCTTGCACCATCACACTGGCGCCAATAATCGGCCCTCCTTTCTCACTCGACTACCGACCGGATATATTTCTTTTGTTCGCATTACTGGTCTGTTGTTCAAAATCCGTAACTTTCTCCTTCAAAATAAATTTTTGTTTTTCCTGATCTCATAGTTTACGTTAGTACCAAGAAACAAATCATTCAGAACTTTAGATAGTTCCTGATTCTTTTGCTTCTACCGTCACTATTCGATCCGGATTGACGATCGTACGGCTATAAGCCACCGTAAGACCAGTTTGCTGTGTAATAGCAGAGAATACTTTCTCCAGCTTTACTTGTTTAAGCTTCATTGTCACCTTTTTGGGCAGAAGCGGACACGCTTATGATTATCCCCAAACAATACGAGCAGAACTTTTGTGTTTCATACTACTTGCTTTTGATTAAAGTTAAACTTAGATTTAAAATCTCATTTATGCTTAGTAGAACACACAAGTCAAAAAAGCGGGTGAGAGAAAAAAGAGTTTTTTTGCATAAGCCTAATTTATTTCATAACATTCTTATTCTAAAACAGTAAAGGCTGCGTATATACACAGCCTGTCCTCATTCTATTATCCTATCCAGTATATTTTACTTCTTTTCCGTCCCAGTTTCATTCAGACTGTCACTTCTTTCCGGACTTCATCATATTCAAATTTTACCACCGCAATTTTTTCCAAATCCTGAAGCACTTTCTCCAGTATACGTATTATCCGAGGTCAACGTATATACATAT
>VOFC01001442.1_pt1 | contig 37785 bp, 54 predicted proteins | sample 5384161 | NCBI WGS metagenome assembly VOFC01 (sample SAMN12384722, study PRJNA508395) | human gut metagenome | isolation source: healthy gut B | host: Homo sapiens | reverse complement strand
TCGCAAATTGCGCAACATTTTGAAAGCCATGCCCCGTTGGTCACAAGCGCACCTACATCTGCGGAAATCTTTTTTCCATTTCCGATTTCCATCTGCAAAGCTTCCCTCAGTGTGATGCTGGTGTCCATGCCATCCATGCGTTTCAGAAGTTCCCAGCAGTTTTTTATGATTTACCTCTACCCACTTACCTTTTAGAAATGCCAGCCCCTCTGTCTGCGCCAGCAGAAGTTCCACATCTTTTTTCGTAAGTGCCTCTCCGTCCACACACAGCTGTGGCTGCATCGAAATCAACGAATCAAATCCTACCATGGCAGGTTTCTTTTTCGCCCAGCCGGATTTCTACCGAACACTCCATTGCACGCTTTCTCCACCAGTTCGGAATCCGACAGAGAATCCCGGTCTGTTCGATTTTTTCACATCACGCAGAAACTGATATGCCTCTTTCCCTGTAAAACGCAGAACATGGAACATCTCCCCGCTTTCTACGAGTTCTGCAATCAGATCCGACACCTCTGCCGCACGGTTCAGGCAGGACAACAATGCCAGCAGCTTATCTCTGTCATCCTGATATTCGGTCAGCGCGTATTTCAGCGGCATATGATGCACGGCATGATCCTCTCCGAGCGAAGCATAGGTTGCCATAAAAACAAACGGATCTTCGCCATCTTTATTTTCTACCAGATGCAGAAAGATCCTCTCCGGTACATGCAGCTTCTGGTTCTGCTCTGTGAGATACAATTCCACACTGCCTTTATAACCTAAAATTTCCCTCTGAAAAATCTGCTCCAGCTGCGAAAATACTCCGGCAATCCACTTACGGTCAATATATTCTGCCCCGATCGCATAAGGAACTGACGAAAGCAGATGCTCAAGATGTTCCTCATCCGGCACCACATGCGTTGCTTCTCTTGTCAGTTCCAGTTCCGGCATTTCTGTAAGACACTGGAAAAATGCCTCTGACAGTTCATATAAAAACAACTCCGATGAAGACATTTCTTTTGACCGCTTGGAAAATCCCATGTGATATAAGGTTTCGTAGCGCTTCTCCAAAGTTTCTTTTTCCTGTGTGTCCGGGTAAAATCCGGTTGGGGTAAATATATACTGGTTCATTTTTCTATCGTCTCCGTTTCTATCCTGCAGGTATAAGTTTTTTCGGCTTTCCTGTAATTAATTCCGACCAGAAGCAACCTTCCATGATAATCCTTGAATGCCTTGTCATACTTTTTCTCCCGGATCTGATCAAGTGCTGTCTGTGCAGACTGATCCCATTTTAATTCAACAATCATAGCAGGACTTTCGACATGCTTTCTCGGAACAAACACCAGATCCGCAAACCCTTTTCCGCCTGCTACTTCCCGGTAAATCTCATGCGTTTTCTTTGCCGCATAGTATGCCAGTGACAGTACACACGCCAGGGAATTTTCATCATTATATTTCAGAATGGAAATATTCTCTTCATGCACCCGCTGAATTTGTTGTGCAACATATTCTTCATCCCCACGAAGTGTAGCTTCCATCAAATCCTCTGACCGCCGGATGGCCGCCATCACCGGTTCCCAGCCTCCGTCCTCGATACAATTAATAAACTCTTTCTGCACTTCCTGATTGGGAATGCAGACGGTCTGTGCGTAAAAATCGTATGTCAGATACCCCAGATGAACCAACAATGTCAGTACATCGTCCGCACTGGCAAACGTTGTCATGTCATTCTGGAATTTATCCGGATTTACCGGGATGTGTTCCCCGGCAATCAGCCGGGTGGTCAGTTCTTTTAACCCATACTGGTTCATCTGGATGTATTTCTTTAATGCCTCATACGTCTCTGTTTTTGTCCAGTAGCTGTCGTAGTCATGACCAAGCATTGACATGACTACAGAACGCGGATTGTAAATCTGCACGCCCTTTAAATCATAGCCATCATACCACTGTTTCGTCTTGTCGTATGGCATATCGTACTGCTGGCAGAGTTCCTGCACTTCAGATTCTGTGAAACCGGTAAACTCTGCCAGTTCGCGCTGGTTGGTCATGGAGTATTCGTCGAACATGTTCAGGGCGGAATGTTCGCCGTATTTTTTAATTTGGAGGATGCCGGTCATGTAGGCAAGCACACAGTAAGGCTGATTTTTTAGCAAATCCCTGAGAAAGTTGAGATACTTTTTCTGCGCCTGCGCATCCATCGGTTTCACCCGAAAAATACAATCCCATTCATCAATCACGAAAACAAAATAGCTCCGCGTCTGGGAATAGATTTCTTCCAGAACCGATACCAGATCTTCCTCATAATATGTGACCTGTGGAAACTCCCTTTTCAGCTCCCGTACCACTTTTCTGGAAATCAGTTCCATCATTTCCTCCACGGATTCTGTCCGCCCAAGAAACTGCTGCATATTCAGATGAATCGCATTGTATTGATTCAGATGCTTTTTAAAATCAGGATCTTTTGCAATTTTAAAGGGTTTAAACAATTCATAGGAATCATCCCCTTTTCCATAATATGCCACCAGCATATTTGCCGCCATGGATTTTCCGAAACGGCGGGGACGGCTGACGCAGATGTTCTGATGCTCCGATTTTAAATTCTGGTTTGTGAAAGCAAGAAGCATTGTCTTGTCTACATATATTTTTTGAATTTACCGCTCTTTTAAATTCTTCATTTCCAGGATTTACATAAATTCCCATCTGCGTTTTCTCCAATAAATAATAAGCTATGAATAGTATACTCTATCCATAGCTTATTGAAAAGTACGCATTTAAAAACGCAATTAGTATTCGTTCTGCAATCTCTTATAAATCTTTTTCATAATATCTTTGTATCGTGTGGAATCCGCGCTTTCACCCACCTGCTGGTTTACTTCCGCTTTAAAATCCAAATAATCCGTGCATCCACTGTTATAATATGCATCGTATCCAATGTTATAAAACAGCTCATAACGGTAATTGTGCAATGCCATAAGGTTCTTATATAAAGTAGCATTCTTCTTCATTTTCTTTACCGCGCCGTTCATATCCTTGGTTCCGTTTTTCGTAATGACACCCAGCTTTTTCATTTGTGCAAGAACCTCTTCATTTCCGAACTTGTAATCATTCTTTGCATAATAAATATTGATAATGGTCTGAACATCCTGCACGCTTGTAATATTTTCCAATTCATACTGGGACAGATATTTCTTCTTGGTATAAAAAGCAGCCAGATCAGAGGCACTGAATTCACTGCCATCTCCATATGCATCTGCTAACACTTCTGCATCGATTGCGCTCTGGAAACGGATCACATCCGCACCGTCATTGCTCTCGCCATATACATAGACCTGACGGTTATCTTTGTTTTTCAATTCACTGCTGTAATTGATCTGATAAATGCTTTTCTGCTGTTCATAAATCTGCTCGTAAATATCATACAGTTCGGAAACATCATAAATATTGTGATAAAATCCGCCAGTGGATTCTGCGATACTGCGCAGCACACCATCTTCTACATCATCACCAATTCCAATGATATACACCGGAATCTGATACGTATTTGCAATGTTAATAACATCATCTTCATCATAATCATAGCCGGAACCATATGGTACGTTCATACCATCCGTAAAATCCACAACACAACGGGAACCGGTCGCTGTCGCTGTGTACAAAACAGACGAATACAGAGACTGATATAAAGAAGTAAGTCCTTCACACTCCAGGTTGTTGATTGCCGTCTCCACCGAATTCTTATCCGTTGTAAAAAGTCAGTTCTCTAGAATATATGGATGAGATTGTAGATAATCCCAGATTCGTATCATCCTCCGTTGCCTCTGTGAACTGGTTCAGACAATCCTGCATAGAACCAAACTGCCAGCTCATACTGTCACTGATATCTGCTACAAGATCAATGGACATATTTCCTTCGATCTGCTTTACATCCGAAATTGAACATTTAACCCATTCATCCGAATCATCTTTTTTTTCTCATAGATCACAAATGAATCCTTGTTCCAGCTCTCATCTTTGTTGTCACTGTTCACATACAGATTGATCTGCTTGTCCTGTGACACATCCACCTGATCATAATTTAAAATATTTCCAGGGGTTGTAAATTTATAGTCCAGACTCTGGTAGTTATCATACTCCTGCTTCTCCTCTTTGAAGTTTCCTGCATTGTAAGCACTCCTCACTTTCTCGGCACTCTGTCCAAGCAGAAATTCCTCACAGGAATAGACATCATCCGCACCGTCTTCAACATAAGACAGCATGTTGTCTCCCTCTGTCTTATTGTAGTCAATAATCTCATCCACGAGCTTGCTAAAAGCCTCTGTCTCTTTCCGGCTCTCATGTTCATCGAAATCCTTGAGAGCACTCTCGCAGTCCGCCTTTGCCTCATTGTACTTATCTACATAATCACCAAGAAAATACTTGCTGTCTTTCTCCATCTTAGCTGTTGCTTCTTCGTATGCCTTCTGATACTTTGCAACTTTTGCATTCAATGCGGAAATTTCATCGCTCAGCTGCTGCATTTTTTCTCTCTGACTTCCAGTCTTCCAAAATTTAAAGCCGGAAATAATGCTTTTTGCATCATCCATGTCCTGCTCGTACTCACTCTCGTATTTTCCGAGTGACATATATGCAGCACATTCCTTCTCAAAAGCTGCAACATAATTCTTAAATCCATTGATACGCACCACACCAACGATAATAAATAACTGCTATATTAAATTGATGATGCCTCAGTTTCGCTAATTTCATCCATTTTATATTTCCAGTGATAAACAACTGGCTCTCGGTTGATCGCCTCAAAATATTGGTAAATTCGTTCTTCCAATTCCTGTTTGGTTTTGACACGTATTCCACGTAGCATTTGTTTTGTCATCTTGCTAAAGAAACTTTCAATCATGTTTAACCAAGAACCATGCTTTGGTGTGAATACAAATTTAAACCGACCTTTTGGCATCGTATCCAAAAATCGCTGTGTTTCTTTGGATGTATGTGCTGAGTGGTTATCAAGAATGATTCTGATGGTATCCTGCAATGGATATTTTTTGTCCAGTATTTTTAAAAATTCAATAAAGTCAGAACTCTTGTGTGTTTCACTTACCAATGGGATGGCTTCTCCTGTAAGAAGATCGATACCAGCTAATAAAGAAAGTGTTCCCAGACGTTTGTATTCCGCATCCCGATATACCTCACCATTTTCTGTTGTCGGGCGTAAATCTGGTGCTGTATTGGAAATTGCCTGTATGCCTGGTTTTTCATCATATGATACCGTGATTGTCAGTTTATAATCATCTGGAACAATGAGTGTACCATTTTCGTCAAACTGCATTTCAACCTGTTTGTAAACCAAGAGAACTTCATGCATTTTTTGATTCAAAATCTGGATCTCGCTTCTCACAATAATACCTGATTTTGAATGGTTTGATATCCTGTTCCTTGAGGAATTTCTGAATATAAGGTTTAGTAATGGTTGTAAGTCTTGGATATCCTGCTTCTTCTGCGTGTTTCTGAATATGCTTATGAAGAGCATTTAAAGTCCAAAGTTCCTGTGCGTAGCCAAGTTCTACTGGTCTCTGACAAGCAAGATTGATGATCCATGCTTTTGCATCATCTGTAATTTCAGATGGGCGTCCGGGGCGCTGAGTATCAAAAAGAGCTTTTTCAATACCGCCCTCGTAATATTTAGAAACACAAAGCCGTACGGTTGCTGAACTAATGGCAAGTTTTTCAGCGATAGCGTTGAAAGTCATGCCATCAGATTTATATAATAAAATTTGGCACGATCTACAATTTGTGCCTGAATTGTTCTTTTTTTTTGATAATGTTTTAAGGTAATCTTTGTCTTCTTCTGACAGAGTAAGATATGTTCTTCTCATAGCGTTCATCCCTTTCTTAGATAACACTATTATACCACACATTATCCTCAATATATATAGTAGCTATTTAATTTACGCTATACTAGTACTAAAGTTCCATAAATAATACTACACCTATGATGAGCATATTTCAACGACTAATATAGCGCCACTGTTTGCTGTATTAAAAATTCCATATGTTTCAAAAATGTCTCGACATAACGCAACATAAATGCTATAATGCGCCCATAGCATTTATTTATGTAGTTCTATGATTACATGTTCAAAATGTTTCATATGCCTGGGCATATCGCCCGCATTACCAATCAGTTTTTAAAATTTAATAACTTACTTTTAACTATTTTCAGGTCACAAAAGACTGTTAAATCAGCTCTTTTTGATATATACTTAAGGAAAGGTAACATACTACATGGGGAAAACCAAAGATGTAACTACAGAAACAACCAAAGAAGTCTGTGGCACTATTTTCGACGATGTCTTCCGAACCATCGCCCAGAAGATGCCATTCCTTCTCATTCCGCTGATCAATGAAGTGTTTCAGACGAATTATCCGGAAGATATCCACTTTCAGCAGTTGCGGAATGAACACTATGAAAAGCTTGGAAAGATTATCACCGATTCCATTCTACAGATTGAAGATCACACTTATCATCTCGAGTGTCAGTCTTCTCTCGACGGTCAAATGGTAATCCGGATGTTTGAATATGATTTTTCCATTGCTCTTGAACTTGCACAGAAAAACAATGAAACTTTTGAAATCGAATTTCCACAATCATGTGTGCTGTATATTCGAAATCACCGAAAGCGTAGTCTTCCTGATTACCACGAAGCAATCGTAAAATTTGCAGACGGGCAACAGATTGTCTACCGTGTTCCGATCCTACGTGCACAAAACTATACCGTGGATTCGATATTCGAAAAAACAACTGTTAATACTTCTTCCATATCACATTCTACGGTATGAAAGTTACTGAAAAATTCGGGTAGTAACACAAAAAAAGCTGGAGCAATTATTAACGGACTATCAAAAATCAGTGATGCGTTAGAGCAATGTACGGATGATAAGAAATCAGCTCTTTACATCGATATCATTATACTTATCGAAAAAATTGCAGATCATATCATTCCAAAAGACAATGTAAAAGTTAGAGAGAGGCTAGGTGATCTTATGGGCGGTAAAATTTTACAACTTGAATCAGAACGATTACGCGAGGAAGGACAAAAAGACTGAACGAATTCGTGCAATTCAAAATATGATTTCGCTTGGGTTAACAAAAGAAAAGATTCTCACAAAATATTCCGAAGAAGAATATGAAGAAGCTGTAAAAACTATGCTTGTGGAAGCATAATCGGAATAAGCCATGATAATCAACCTTAAAAAAAATTGATTACCATGGCTTTACATTTTCCAAAGCTTATTGCAACGTCTCTAATTCCAGCAAATCTTCCGGTTTGCAATACAATGCTTTTGCCAGACGGATCACATAATCCGCACGCGCATGATTGATGTTTTTCTGCTTCTGTTCATATTGTTGAATTGTCCGCAACGGCACATCTGCCTTTTCCGCCAGTTCTTTCTGGCTGAGGGAAATTCGTTTCCTATATTCCTGCAGTCTTGCCACCTGGCGCTTCTGATGGCATGCTCTCATTTCATCCAGCCCATAGACGAACTGCCGAATATCCATCTCATGATATTTCTGATACATTAACAAAATACTTGTAATTGTAACCTTATCTGTAATCTGTTCAAATTCCAGGTTATAATACCATTGATAATATGCAAGTGAATATCCAAGCCAGTATTCCGGGCTGCGTGCAAACGAAAATACAGGTTGTGGGAGTTCTTCATCCGGTGTCCTCTCCCAAATTACTCTCTGTGCCAGTTCTACCCCGGACAATCCGGCTACTACCGAACAATTTCCTTTTTTCGAACCGATGCGCATATGCTGAGGTCAGAAACATGCGATAAAATTCTTCCACATCTATCCTGCATCCATTTACTGCATAATCAAACATCCATGCCAAAGTCATCTGCGCTTTTCCAAGATAAATTTCATCGTATGCATGGATCATCCGCCTTCATCTCCTCGTCCAATATTTGCAACATATAAATATCTCCCGGTTTTCTTGGTTCCTTCCTGCTGGAAAAGTATTCCTGTCGTGCCCTGCTGTCTCTTGCCATCTTTTGTGGCATCCACTTTTTATTTTCTGCCAGAAATGCCTGTTGAAATGTAATCTGTTCAAATGCCCGCTCGCTCTTTAATACTGTCTGTAACCCTAATTTGCCAAGCTGCATCGCACGCGACAATTTTCTCAACGAGATTGCATTATTTACACTCCCGAATCATCATAATTTTAACATAATCCTCCAATTTATCTCGCATAATATGTAATCCATTCTCCAAATTATCAAATTCCAGTTTTTGTGTAATGAACATTTCTGGATGAATTTTAGTACTCATTAGGCATTGAATCACGTAATGCCAGTCATCTGTAAGCTCATGTATAAATGTTGAATTCCAGCTTCCACGAACAGTCAATTGATTTCTCAAAATTTTCCAATAGACATCCTTTTCAAATTGGATATCCCCGGCTGGATTGCCAACCAATTGCACAGTTCCTCCTGGTGCAGTATTATATATACTCTGAGTTATCGTTTCATTTTTTCCGACACACTCAAAAAAAGATATCCACGCCTCTTTCATTTGTCTTATCTATAATCCACTTGTGCACATCCTGCTCCTGTGTATTACAATAATTTTCTTCTGAAATACCAAGTTTCAATGCACATTTCTTTTGAAACTCTTTATTTCCGAATACAAATATGTTTTGTATTCCCTCATATAACAAAAACATACACAGTAATAAACCAATCGTTCCAAGACCATAGATTGCAACCGATTGTTCCTGACGAACCTGAGATTTTCTTATTGCATGAATTGCAACTGCCATAGGTTCAAGCATTGCAGCCTGTTCAAACGCTACCTCGTCCGGCAACTCTAACAAATTGTTCTCTGGAACAAGTACATACTCAGCAAATCCCCCATTAGTCCGTGAACCAAGATAACTATATTTTCTGCACATTTCATATTGCTTATTTTGACATGGTATGCATTTATGGCAAGGAATTAAAGGAAAAATACCCACTCTCTTTCCTAGCCATTTCTCATCAACTAACTCCCCAATTGTTTCAACCACACCCGCAAATTCATGCCCTGGAATCAGTGGAAAAGAATATGTACCGTTTTGAAAAATTCGTGGGATATCCGATCCGCAAATTCCTGCTGCACACACCTTAACTAACACTTCATGTTCTCCAGGTTTCGGTGTCTTCACTTCCTCCAAACGCAGATCATTTATTCCATGCAACACATATGCTTTCATTTTCATTCCCCCATCAAATCACGAAATCGCTGTAAGTCTTGTTGCGTTGTTATCTTAAAATTCATTTCTTCACCATCAGCCAGCGCAATATCCATCCCAGCTAATATTGCCGGTTCTGTAGAACCATTCACCATACGGATACGCTCTGGTAAAAGTGCATTATTTGCTGCAAAATATTTATCAAAGCGAAAAATTTCCGGAGCCTGCCCTGCAAAAAATGCAACTTCGGTCCAACAAAGACGATACCAGTCTGCCATCCTCGCTATAATATACAGTATCTTTCATCGGCAATACCGGCATTACACCATCATGATTTTCCGCCGCAGCAATACAACGTTGCAAAAAAGCTCCACTCAGATTCGGTCTGGCAGCATCATGAATGATTACCAGATCATCGGCTTTTGCATACTCTTTTATATCAACTAATGCATTCCAGATTGAAAGCTGCCGTGTCTCTCCCGGCCTTGAATATCCTCTGAATTTATCAGAATTGGTGACATACATGTCAATCACATCATACCACTCTGCATCCGCCACCACCTGAATTGCATCCACAGACGAATGCTGCCTGAACATTTCCAATACATACGTACGATAATCGGTTTACCTTTGACTTCTATGTACTGCTTCGGAATATCCTCTCCCAGCCGTGTTCCTGTTCCTCCCGCTAAAACCAGTGCAACATTCATCTACAGATTCAGCCTCCTTACATCGGTCAGAATCTCTGCGTAAGATCGGCCTTTTCCGAATAGAAGAGTCGTTCCGAGAACAAATCCATCCATTCCCTTCGGTGCAAATTCCAAAATCTTGTCTGATCCGCACGCACCGTCCCAATATAAGCGAAAATCCATCTCTTCCTTTAAAGACAATAACTTTGCAATCTTTGTTCCCACATAGGGAAGATACATCTGACCTGCATTTCCCGGATTGACCGACATAACAAGAACTTTATCCACAATTCGCAGCATTTCCATCACAGTTTCTACACTGGTTCCCCGGATTAATTGCGATTCCCGGAATCATCCCTGCATCAATAATTTTCTGCAAAGTAGTTGATGGATGATACTCCGCTTCCGGATGAATATAGACCGTGTCTCCTTTTTTTTCAAGTTGCGCAAAAACAAGTCAATATGCGTATTCGGGTGCTCAATCATCAAGTGCACATCCAAAGGCAGCTCTGTTGCAGAGCGTATGTATGCCATATCATTCAAGGACATCGCATAATTTGGTACATACCGGCCATCCATAATATCAATATGGAAAGAGTCAATTCCTGCACACTCCAAATCGCGCACTTCCTTTTCCAAATTTCCAAAATTCGCACACATCATTGATGCATTCAATTCAAATTTCATTTGTGCCTCCATGCTTAAATCCGTTTGTCCGTAAACGGTTTCATCATCTCACTAAATCTGTTACATTAAATCTGTTATATCTGTCATTCGATTAAAAAACGGATCTTCCACAGTTAGATTCAAAAAAGCATTATCTCTAATTACAATTTTTTGTACAAGTGACAACATTATTTCATCCAACTTCTTATTCATACTCCGTTTGGTAATCGGACAAATGTCAATATATCTTTGAAAGAACTCACGGATACCCTCTTGTGCTTGCCCAAAGCACTCTATGCCTTCCGCATCTCTCGTTTCCACCGCAAAACATGGTTTTCCATTCTCATCAAACTCAAGAACCGATGGCATTGGCGCAGTCAGCATCGTCTCCAAGATATAATAATTATCAAAAATAACGCTTTCTGCTTTCTCCTCCGCTTGATAAAAAGTCTTTATCTTTAATTCACTAGTTTTTGGATTATCCTCTTCCAGTCGTAGAAAATATAGGCCTTCCAAACGTTTATTCAAAATCTTTTCAACAAACATCTGGCATGTTCCTTTTGCCACAAAATCAAACAGAGCAATTGTCCCTTCTTTTTTGATTCAACGTTTGCATATATTTTAAATAATTGTTCCTCTTTACCTCTGCTGCGCTTAATATTTCCTCTGCATAATCCAAGATACTCGTTTTATCCTCTTTGGAATCCTGAATCGTTATTCCAAAGCGCTCCTGCATCTGTTCCTTTAATGTTCCGCTAAACTTCATTTCATCGATATACGCAATATCTTCAACACTTTTTACACCAGCTCGAATCGCAGCCATTCGAGATGTCAAAAAAAAAATATACAGAAGCCTTATCCTTTTGTCCTAAATAGTCATATAATTGTTGTATCAGATAGCCATCCCTTGCGCCAAACCAGATATTGTCAGCATCTTTTGCCACCTGATCATCTAACCATAACACAAAATCAGTAATCAGAGGGGCAAAAAACATAAATCCGATATCATGCGAATTATCTACTGTTATTTTTCTTTCCTTTGTTTCAAACTGAAATGGACTATTAAAAATTTTAGAGACAAACAATCCCACTTTGAGCCGATCCGCCAGACTATCCACCTCATTCTCCATCCCAAAGCAGCCCATCGATTCCCACAGATTGATTCCGCTATAGATTCGCGCGGTCTCTAAGCCATGTTTCTCAGCTGCCGCAATATCTGAAACCGGATCATCCCCGATATGGATGCATGTTTTGGTGCCAATACGCTCGATTAGACATTCAAATAAATTCTGCGTCTTAGATGTGCCATATTCACAGGAAACCAAAATATCCGTATAATTGCTTATTCCGTATTTATGTAATATTCCCTCAATTTGTTTTCTCAAATAATATGTATCTGTAACAATATATACTTCTTTCCCACACGCCTTCATCTGCGAGACAAAATCACACATTTCGCTGCGCGGAATCAGCAAAGACATATCCGTATCCCACTCTATCTCTGCCAATTCTTCCGCCGTTATTCCAGAAATCCAATTGTGGACAATTAAGTACTCATATATTTCAACTAACGTCGGAGCCTTATATCTGGATAGTTCCTTTTCTGCTTCTGCTCTATGTTTTATAAAATCATCAAAACAAATATCCTTTTTTTTCCAGTTTCTGCTCAACTAACTCATAAATATCTGTTGAAAACAAAGTCTGACGAATGATCAATGTATCAAACAAATCTACACTGATCACCTCTTTCTCTTGCACTTTGTGTAAAAGACTTTCCTTGCTTTCCCCGTTTATGCCCGACAAATCATATACAACTTTTTTATTTTCGCACAAATTTTTTTACCGTTGATATCCAACAGGTCAATTTGATGATCCGTACATTCTTTTCCAATTTTTCGAGCAATCGCTTTGCACGATCCAGGTCTGGCAACAACAAGTATCATCTTAACGTCTTCTCTTATTGCATCCTGTAGCGAAATAATGGGGTTCCGTATATTTCTCCGCTATCCCGAAAACTGTCCAGCAGTCCAATCACCTGAAAATCCGCCTCCATTTGTTTCAGCACCTTTTCCGCTTCAACACCCAAACCATAGATTGCAATTTTATTTAATTTATATTTTTTCAAATAATTGTACAACATTACTCATTCGTTTCCTCAATCACTTCCATCAATCTTCTTTCAAACACTTCCACCGAAAAGACATTTTCATATATAGATCTTGCATTTTTTCCCATTTCCCGAAGCGCATTTTTGTTTTCCACACACCACGCAATATCTAATGCAAGTTGTGATACATTTTCATTTTCGAATACAAGTCCATCTTCTTTATGATGAATATATTCCGAAGTTCCGGTTGCATCCGAAACAAGACACATCGTACTCTGCCTCATTGCCTCTGCTGCAACAGTTGGCATCGGGTCTTCTCTGGAAGGACAGATCAACACATCGGTTTCACTTAAGATCATCTTAATTTCATCTCTGCCCACCGTTCCTTTAAAAACCACTTCCGGAATGCTTTGTGCATCCTGTTTTATTCGCTGTGCCAGCAAAGAAGTATCTTGACCCACGAGCCAAAATTTGCATTGTCCTTTTATCGGTTTTGGTAGATTTCTGATTGCATCAATAAGAATATCCTGTCCTTTTCGTTCTTCAATATATCCAATCGTGGTAAAAATCACTTTTTCCTCGACCGGCATTGAGTCATGCAAAGATGCCACATCATCCACACCGTATAACAGCTGTCCAACCTGAAGTTCTGGCACAATCCTGCATATTGCATTTCTTGGAACTTTTCCCACAGAAACAACTCGCACCCGTTCAAAATCAATACTTCGCAATACATTTTTATCCACTCCGTCATAAAAGAACTCCGAATCGTGTAACCACCAGATAATCGGAATATTTCTGTTTAATTCCGATAAAAAACATAATAATTAATGGTATTGCAAAACAACAATGATGCATTCTCCATCCACTGCACTTCCCTCATTGTAGCAAGCTGAAGATTTACATCCACAACAACAGCAATATCACTCGCCTGAAGTTTCTCTCTTAATGGGCCGTCCAACATGGACGCATAAACTACCGTATATCCCCATTTTTTCAACGCAACCGCCACATGAAATAAAGCAATCGCAGGACCTCCCAGTGTGAGATCCTGAGACATCAAAATAATTGGCTTTTTTCTGTCGCTCTCCTTCAACAGCTTTTTTCGCATCCCCATAATATTCGACCGGATACGCAAAGTCCTTGCACTTTACCAACCGATGCAAATCATAAAAGTGATAGATTTTCTCCTCCGGTACTCCAAGATCCAATAATTGTTTTCGCATTGACTTCACGTAAAAGCTTAAAATGACAATTACATCATACGATAGCTCCACGCCTTGTTCCGGAGACATAACTTTCACTCCATCGATTGTCGTATTGACTTTTTTTTCGGTGAATTATCAATCAATGCAACGATTTCTTCACGACGAAACCATTTTTTGTAGCGTTCATAATAATCACCTGTACCAAAAATTAAATATTTCATTTGCCGCATTTACTCCGCATACAATACAGTTTCATTTCCAATCAGACTGTAATGTCTTAAATAAAATTTGTAATCGTCTTTGTACTCTAATAACAGTTTGGGTATTTCAACAATATCACTCGGCTTATGATAAATCGAGATTGCCAGACGCGGACGCTGTTCTCTTATTATTTTCTCCGCGCCCTTAAGTGCCGCATATTCCGCACCTTCTATATCCATCTTAATAAAAGTAACTTTCTCTCCATCCAATAGTTCGTCCAATTTTACGACTTCAATCTGTTGAATTCCGTTTCCCGAAACCGTCTCGTTTTCCACTATGCGTGCGTTCTCACATCCGTTTGCCATAAATGACACTTTAGTGTGTTGATCGGATAAACCATACGGAAACAACTCACAATCCGGAAGTTTTTGTAATATATTTTTACATTTTTCATAGGAAGCAGCATCCGGTTCAAAACTCCATATTTTATCGTATGTCATTCCGCCTTCTGCACACCAGCCGGCAAAACGAAAAGCGGTACTTCCATCATAGCATCCGCAATCCACAAAGCGTTCATGTTCATGAGGAACAAACAGATCAAAATATTGTGAAGTGTTATTTCTCCAATCTTTTATGTACACAATATCTTCCTCTGCAACACCATTAGCCCGAAGCTGGTTCTGAATCGCCTCCGCAAAATCAATCCGGGAAACCGCAATAACAAATCTAGTCTTATCAAATCCATACAATTCTTTGTATTCCTCAAATGAATATATTGGGAGCTTTGTTCTCTCATCGACATCTTTCTTTTTTGTAATTATCTACAAATCCGACGAATGGAAGATCATTCAGGTTTGCTGCCAAATCAATACCATTGGCACCGGCGCCAAAAAATAACCAGATTCTTTTTATGTTTGTCATCCATTGCATTTGCAAATTTTATGATATCTGCGTTTAACGTTCTACATTCTCTCGGAATCTTCCTCACATAAGTAAGATCTCCGGTCATGTAATAATTTAAGCGGTTCACAAATATCGTTCTTGATATATCATCATTCAGCGCATTATATATTTTTTAATATTTCCGCACCTAGTCTCCATACTTTCCATGCCTTCGTTCCTCATCATATTTCATTATTTTTTTCCACCAATCCGCCTATCTGTATACACAGTAGGTTTTTACTCCATGATCTTCTAATGAAATTATCATGTCATACAGTTTCTCTTCATTTGCTGCAATCATAATTTTATCTTTCAAATTCTCAGCTTCTTCTAATGGCAAAACTTTAATGCCATTTATTCGCGTACCTATAATTTTTTCATTTGAATCTAAATAATATTTAATTTGATCATGGTACTTAATATAAGCATTTTTTCCATAATATCCAGCTCCATATATTACAAATTTTTCGTCAGGTTCTATTGAAGTTTCATAACATAGCTGTGGAATAATGGATTTGATTTTTGTTTCCATGTCATTGGTTAAATTTCCGGACTTTTTCAAACAATAATATGTCTCACAAAGAATAGACTTGTCCTTAGAAAAAGTAGATACTATCTCTGTACCAGTTATAACAAAAGGTATGATTTTTTATTATTTGCTGTCTTGCATAATCGCTTAGTAAACCTTCTGATACTAATTCTAAATAAATTCTATATAGAAGACGTTTATTATTTTTTAATCCTTCCGATTTTTTTCCCATATATTCGTTTCTTAACTTAGCTCGTTGTATATCTATATCTTTCTTTTTTCTTACCGGTCAAGCTACCATCATGTAATCTATATAAATATAATTCAGTATCAATATAATCTATTTTTCCATATCTAAACAATATTCTAAGCCAATAATCATAATCCTCTACCAAAAACTTATTGACATTATACTGACCAATTTCCGTCAAAACCTCTCGTCGATATAAAAAACATGCACCTACACAATTATTATACAACATTACTTCTGCATCATATTTTATGTTTGTGTATATTATTTTCCCTTGATCATCAATAACATTCATTAGTGCGCAAACCATATAACAACTTTTATTTTTATTTAAATAATCTACTAAAACAGCTAGTGCATTATCCCTATAAAGGTTGTCATCCGATGTCCAAGTAAGATATTCTCCATTTGCTATTGAGAATCCAATATTTAAGGATGCAGGCAACTTCATATTTTCCTTATTTGTAATTACATGTATTCTATTGTCCCTATCTTGAAATTCTTTAACAATATATGCAGTTTTATCATCAGAACAATCATTAACTATAATTAATTCCCAATCTCGAAATGTCTGATTTATAATACTTTGAATCGACTGTCTAATATATTTCTCACCATTATATGTAGGTAAAACTATTGATATTTTAGGCATAACAGCACCGCCTCTCCCATTAATTGTTACTCACATTGTCAATCAAACATTACCTTTCTTACACCTAGCATACAAAAATGGCCACGAATCATTTATTGCAGGAAGCTCCACAAGTTTTTCCACCTCAAAATACTGACTCAACTTATCCTTTAATGTGATTTTATCATATTGTCTAAAATGTTCCGGCAGGTGTGCACCTATATTATTAGGTGTTGTTAAGCAAACATGACCATTTTCCCCAATACCGAATCAACTGCCTTCAAAAACACATCAACATCTATAACATGCTCCACTATTTCTCCCGCAAAAATGAAATCAAATTTTTCTTTCAACTCCATTTTTCAAAAATTCCAGTCAAATACTCTATTTTACCTTGTTTTGTATATTTACCAATATCACTTGTTTTTAAGTAATCAGAAATCGAAAACATATCAACACCCAAATAATTTGAGAATTTCCAGTCGAAATGCCTCATAAAAAATCCATCATTACACCCTATATCTAACATTTTATTCTCCGCTTTATTAACATCCTGCATATCATCAAAAACAAATTGCATTCTATACAAGTCCGCTTTATTTTTATTTTCTACACTATTAATATAACGTTCATTAGGATATAGTAAATTGGGTTGTTGCATTTCATAGTATTCTAATTCGTTCATTTGTTTCCTCCATACCATTCTAATAACACATCAACAATTCTCTTTGCTGCATTACCATCTCCATAAGGATTATTAGCTTTGCTCATTCTTTCGTACTCCCCTTATCCTCCAAAAAGACGTTTTGCTTCCATATATACCCTGTCTTCCTGTGTTCCAATCACTTTTTAAGACTCCCGCCTTTTACCCCTTCTGGGCGCTCGGTCGTATCTCGTAATACCAAAACAGGTTTCTCTAACGAAGGCGCCTCCTCTTGTACTCCCCCCACTATCTGTCATCACAAAATATGCTTTATTCATATAATTATGAAAAGCCACAACATCCAAAGGTTCTATCAATCGAATATTTTCCGTTTTCCCAAATTCCTCCAATACCATTCTCCTAATTGCAGGATTTTTGTGAACAGGAAATATTATTTTTTTACTTCTCTATTTTCCTTCAAAATACGTCTACACGCTTTAAATACATTTCTCATTGGCATTCCAAGATTTTCACGCCTATGCATGGTCAACAAAATCATCTTCGAATTCCTCGACCACTCCAAATTTTCATCTATATATTTTTCATCAATAGTATTTTTTAATGCATCAATTACAGTATTTCCTGTCACATAAATATTCTTTTCAATTTTGCCCTCTTGAATTAAATTTCTTTTTTGCCTCTTGTGTCGGTGCAAAATAAAAATCCGAAAATATATCAATTGCTTGTCGATTGAATTCCTCTGGATATGGCGAACAGACATTGTATGTTCTAAGCCCCGCTTCAACATGACCAACAGGAATTTTCATATAAAACCCCGCAAGTCCCGCGACAAAGGATGTTGTAGTATCTCCATGCACAAGTATTATATCAGGACACTCTTTTTCTAAAACTGACTTTAGCCTTTCCAAAATATCTATTGTAATTGAAAATAAATCTTGTTTTTCTTTCATAATGTCCAAATTATAATCCGGAGTTATATGAAATGCCTCCAGAACCTGCTGCAGCATTTCTCGATGTTGCCCAGTTAAGCAAATGACACTTTCAACTATATCATATTTTTCCAGTTCTTTTATAACAGGTCCCATCTTTATTGCCTCTGGTCGCGTCCCAAAAATTGATATAATTTTCATGATTTTCAATCTCTCTTTTCCAGTTCAAGTTTATTGACGGTATTTAATAGCAACTCCATTACTTTTCCAGCGTACTTAAATTTTGAATCAAATTCGTGTGTTTTTCTAATTATTATCTTATTGTATTTCCACACATCATCAAATAATTTTTCTTCACACACCTCTGCAATTTCTACTTCCGCTACTTCTTTTATTATATTTTGTACATTTATTGGTCGAACTCCTTTTCGCCATATTTGAAACTCCCCATTTACAATTGTTAAATTCCATTGATGAAATCCTGTATATTTTTCATGCTCCGCCTCATTGTCGTTGTGTCTTAAAATAATCTTTCCACCAACTTTTACAACTGTTAATAGTTGATATATGCCCTCTAAAGGATCAAAACAATGATCTAAGGCGTTTGACATATGTACTATATCATAATAATTATTCGGTAGCATCATTCCCAAACATTCTACAATACCGGTTTTAGGTTTTATCGGAAAACAATATCCATATCTTTCTTCTAACTGATTATATGCATACGCCAACGGGTCAATCAGTGTAATATCCAATTTTTCTTCGCCATGTACAAAACCTAAATTTGAATATGGTCCACTTCCAACATCTAAAATTTTACTATTAGCGTTTTCCAAATCATCCCATAAACAAAACGGGCAATTCGGATTCATTCTATACTCAAATATCTGAGTATTTCCTCCTCTTTTTCCTTTTGATTCAAATAGATTATCCCAAAATTTGATTTCATTTGAAATTCCTTCCAACCATGTATAAAAATATTTTTCAAAGTTTATAATATTCATTTAATTCAACCCCTTTAGTATATAAATATCTTTCAAAACCCGCTTCCAACGATCCTGATACTTATGTTCCCTCAAAAAATGTTCATAACCAGCTTTTCTAATTTTTTCTCTTTCTGCTTCATGTGCTAAATAATATTGAACAAGCTCAATTAACTCATCTTCATTTTTATAACACACAAGCTCTTCCCCTATTTTGAAATAATCCTCTAATTCTTCCATATATGATGTAATTACAAACTGATTACATGCCATAGCCTCAAATAAACCAACTTTAACATTCTCAAACCCAGCCATAGTTCGTGAAAAACTTAAATACATCTTTCCCGAATTAATTGCAGCCACCTGTTTTTCCCCGCTAACCAAACCTAATCCATTCTTCCAACCATCTCCATATAATCCAACATTACAAATTTCAGTTAACTTTGATACAGTTTTCCGTCTTTCCGATCTAGCATGTCCTACAATCACCAAATCATATTTTTTATGCACTTCGGGCATATAATAATGGTGTGAAACGGATGCCGCAAATGGAAGTAACTTAATGTTCACATCTTCTCTTTTGTATTGATTAAAATAAGAATATTTTGAATTAGTATAAAATAACGAAAAATCGGCAGCATATTTTGCTCCATTATAAGGATATACATCAGGATCAGACAAAGAGATTCCTATAAGATCTATCTTTTGGTTGTTTAATACATTGCGCAACTTTTTTTTCTACACACAGCCCTCCAGAATTCAAAATTATTGCATCTGGATTATATTTTTGAATATCTTGAATAACTTTTTCTGAATCTAAAATACAAACAGTTCCATTTGGTGTTGGCTCTATACTCTTTATTCTTTGATCTGGCATTTCCGAATACGCCTTCAGGTCAATTATTATTGCCTCACATTCTTTTTTTTAAATCATCAGCCATAACCTTTACGACATCATTCTCCCCCATCCAATAGGAGCCATAATAAATTACTTTCAAGGGCATCAGCGCCTTTGCAATACAATATTTAATGTTTTCCATTTGTATTTTCAAAATCTTATTAGCGTTTTCTGTATACTTTATCTCTCTTTCCTTTATACTCTCTATATTATCTTTTGCCTTCTGAATCAAAGCGTCTATCTTATCTATCTCAGAAATTTTTACACAATACTCCTCCAAACCACACTCTTGCAACAAAGCCCGTATTTTAGGGCATATATCAATTGCAACAAATGGTATACCTCTCTGAATTGCTGCTACTATTCCATGATATCTTCCCGATATTACAAAACCACTGTTTTCCATTAACGACAATATATCATATTCATTTGACTGAAAATCATTTTTTCTAATCGTTGAAAAATTGTATCCGATACGTTTGACCCACTCTTGATATGTATCTTCATATTGTATATACGCATTAAATTTCCTATTTTTTAGCAATTCATGCCCATCTCTCCAAACAAAGAATACGGAATCTAAATCCACTTTTTCTCTGGGTAATATGTCTAATGGTTTTAGAAATGTCACATCATACGAAGTATTTTCTTCTGCTAAATGCATACAATCAATTGAATATTTATCTCTCACATAAAAAAATCTCTGCTTTATCGGCTAATCTTTTAGCCAAATTTGATTCATGTTCAAACTCAGCCCCCATTCCTATAATTCCAAATGGAACATTTATGTCAATCTGATCAAATGGTGATATCACATCGTAAATAAATAGACCACCCCCCACCACACACTATATAATTGTACTCGCTAAAATTTGTCTCGCTTGTCCGTACAAACTCCGCATCAGGGAAATAGCTTTCTAATATGTGTCGTATCCAATTATCTCCCAAATTATTACCTTGCCACCATCCCCAAACACCTATTTTCTTTTTTCATTTTGTCACCCCAATTTTATTCTTTTATTATCACAATAAAACCACTGAAAATCATCCGTTAATTCAATTTCATCTCTATTCCAAAATCCTGTCTCTACGTACGCATATTTTTTTTGCTTAATTGATATGCTATTATACCTGTCTCATACTCTTCGCATCCATCAACAGCAACGTCTGTCTCTGAGCCTATATTTCTCATCTTTTGAATAACAGGCACTACATATACGACTTTATCTGAAATATCCGCGATATGAGAAATCAGCACTTCTCTTTCTTTTAGGTTTTAAGCACTGAATTAATCCCGTCGAATAAGCCATATCATGAAATTTACATTCCTCCATAATATCGTAATTATTCAATTCTATATCACCATATACATTTTTAAATTTGTTCACTACATCTTGATATGCTTTTTTTTCTAATTTCCGTCCCCGACACGTTTACTCCAATGTCCTTCAAAAAAGCCATATAATGTCCAGATCCAAACCCCACTTCATAAGCGCTCTCTGTTTCAACATCTAAATGCTTCAAAATCAAGTCTGCTATTTTCTGATCCACGCTTCTCCAATAATTTCCAAATATTTTTTATATATCGATTCGTTGGATTAATCATGCTATTTTCCCTCTAAAAGTTTTTCTAATTCACAAAAATATTTTGTACCCCAAGAATTCATTTCTACATGAATATGTCTATCCAAGTTTCCACTTGAATCCGCATATTGAAATAATCCCCCGGCTTCATTATTTGACTGTACCACTCTTCCATAGTTTCTTATTTTCTTTGCATATTCTAAGTAACCAGTTTTATACAAAATAATTCCTAACTGCATGGTTCCTGATACATACGCATATGGTAATGACTGAGTATAAGAAATATATCCATTATCACAGATTCTTTCAATAATATTTGTTTCAATTATTTTTTTTAATGTATCTTGCTTATTGACTGCAAGCAGCCCTTCCATCCAATACGCTAAAGGATGCGTATATTCTATAAATTTTGCATTTTCATAAAATGAAACTGCTAATTTTGCTGATTCCCTATACATCTTATCCTGCGTAATTTCATATAAACTCAAAAGACTTTCTACAACTTTACACATTAAACCCGAATATGGACCATTCCACATTGTATATGTTTCATCTCTGATAACCCATGCGTCTACTTTTTTATTATAAATTGGTTTAAATGCACCATTAAGTTCCTGCGAATTAATAATAAACTTTCCAGCCCTTTGAGCCGCTTCAAAAAACCTCTCATCATGTGTTCTTTTTATATACGGAGCAAAAGCCATTTAAAATCTGAGCCGTATCAAAAACATATAAAATATTATCGTTATCAAATGAAGGAAAACCTCCCCTAACGTAATCTTGTTTCTTTAGTAAGAACTCTGACGCATCACGAATATTCTTCGGAATATCTTTATTATTATCATAAAAATATTTAATTACATATCCGGTCACTTCAGGATATGGTTTTACATATGTCTTTGATTCAACATTCCAAGAATGTGCAAGTCCATTAAAAACACAATTTTTTAAAAATTTTTCTCCTCTTTCGATATATTTATTCATTTCTTATCCCTCAAATCGTTTTGACTTCACTACAACAAGTTTTCTATAAATTCTAACAAGCTATATTCCCCTTCCTGGACAACTCTTCCACTTAAATATAGTCCATTCAACTTTGGTGTTGTTTCAGAAATAAGATCTACTGTTTCAAACTTATTCAATTTGTAATCATACATAAACAAGAAGTTTGATTGATATTTCCATATAACCACTTTACCATCACAAATTACAGGATTTCCCCATGGCAACATAGTATCATTTACTTTTTGTAATCTAATTTTTTGTAATTCTTCCCATTTATTTTTAATATCTATGCTTAATATAGTGTCCTCTTTTGCTACTGGAAAATAAACTACACCCTCATCATTGACTACTCCTCCTGCAAACGGCCACTCTTCACTTGCCATTTCCACATCTAGCTTATACACAATAGCATTTTCAATCAAACTATATATGCTTACATTATGTTCTTTACACGAATTAAGAAGTAGATACTCCCCCATCTTACTATTCCAGCAAATCCCCAATTTTTCTTTTCATCTAAAGTTATTTTTTTTATATACGGAGCATAAATATTCAATTCCCATATAACATTTTCTTCTCGACAAACAGCATATATTTTTTCACCACTATTCATACATGCCAAAAAAAAATTTACCACTATTATCGCAATCAACATTGCACAGAAATTTTCTTATACACTTCTCCTTTATATTTACATGCCAAATCCCTCTACATTATACCCAAATAAAAATAGTTCTTCTCCACATATGCACCCACACTTAAAAGTAACCTCTTCTTTCTGCAATTCTTCTGGTAATTTTATGCTTTCTGTTGTTTTTGTATTTAAATAATATAATCCAATTGTTTTCGCGCTATGTGGCACACAGCACAGGACATCGTTTCCTACCACAATATCCGTATATAACTCCTTTTTACGACATGGTTCATCATCAAATTGAGCTACACATATGGATCTTTTTCTCTTTCATATTAAATCTGAATAATGCGTTTGTATACAAGTCAGTAAAATATATATTATCTCCAACCACTGCACTTGCACTCGGTATATATCTTATTAATTCTCTTTTTCCATCTATTTTTCTAATATTAAAAAATATCTTTCCCTTCCTCCGTATTTACAATACAGTTCTTTCCTCCATCCAATAAACATTTTGCATCATAATAGGCTTCCCAGTTTTCATATATAGTTCTACAACGCTACTTTTATCGCCATAATATGCATCACTCAACACAATTGCTCGATCCACATCTGGAGAATCGTCATAAATCCCCCAGTTTTCCTCCTGATATATTTTCTTTATTTTTTCATATTCATCATATAAATGTGGGCGCATTGAAACTAATGTGCTTTCAATTAACGGGTGAGGGCGCCAAAGTAATACCACATCATTTTGCTGTTCGTAAAAAAATTTAAATACATTCCTTATTTTTCTAAGCATCTGCTCATCATAATGTAATAAAGATGATAATCCTGTATTGTAAAATACGATTTTTTTCCAACTTCCGTCCGATTTTTGTATAATCTTCATCCACTCATCAGGTATCTCTATATCTGCCCTTGTAGTATTACATACCTTATCAAATTTCGGCGATCCTAACCCTAATATTTTATCTGTCCACTTAACACCTGCATAATCCGTTTTTCCCATTAAGCCTTCTAGAATTTGAATATAAACCTGTCTCATATTCTCTGACTGCACAATTACTTTGTCTGCATTTATGACACCTTTGTAAAACAAAAGCTTTTCACACTTTCTACCGCGACCTTATTATTCGGATCAATCTCATCAAGAACAAAATATGGAATATAAATCAATTCATCCGTTTCTTTTATTAATTTATCCGAATAATACTCCGGATCAACTGTTGTAACATAATTTTCATCATCGTACGGATTATGAATGTAGATTACGTCCGGATGTCTTTCCTCAAGATCATATTCCTCATACCTCGTGATTGGTACATAATCCGGATACATATCGCCTTCATAATGAAACTCCCGAAACGTTCCATCTGGATTCTTGTCATAATACGGAATTGGAATTACATACGCTTCACATTCAGGATCAGCATCCGCCGCTTTCCATATACTTTCCAGTGAATCCCACATACTCGCCTTATACGGAAGAAATACAATTTTCTTTTTTTTTATTTCCGGCAAATCTGTTTCCACAACATTCTTTATTTGTAATAACTGATTCTGAATCTTTTCAAAATTGGTCATACGTGCCTCGCTGTCCAAATAATTCATGCTGAACTCGTAGAGACTTTCACAATACGTTTCCAACATATGAACGATATGCTCAAATTCTTTCTTCGACTCCAACTTTGTTCCAACAAGAATTGCTGCTTCCTGACATACCTGAAGCATATTGGCAACCTCCGGCTCATGACCAATATTAATTTGTTTTATTATCTGATTTGCATTCAACAAATTATTAATCATCTGTACTATCTGTCTTTTATCATATCGTGCCATAAAAGCCCCTCTTCTATAATCTGTCGTATAATAGCAAACATGGGCTTTTATAAAAGAAACCCCTGCTACAAATGCAGGGGTTCAATCATCCATTCTCTATTCAACGACTCCATTCGTACCTAACAAACTCCGTTTTGCTACGGCTCTCCATATTAATATGTGTATATTATACCATAGAACTTAACACTAAACCATTGATTCCTCTACTTTTGAAATCTGTTCCAATGTCATGAGATGTACTTCCAAGTCAAGTGCTATAACATCCATATCATTTGGAATCATCTGTTTTAGCTGCTTAAGAATCTGTGATGCTGTATCATATTGTCCCGTCTCTTTCATGTGTTTTGCCTGCTCTAATACCTGATCCTTAAGTTTTTTTTAGTTCTGCCTTTGCCTCATGTTCCTTGCGTAACGGTTCTCGTAAGTACAAGGTCAAAAGCATTTTGACTTGATTCGTCAATTGCGGATAAACACTTGGGCATTGTTTCATTGTCTTAAGGAATGTTTCTTTGTCCGCTTCATTTTCCATCGCATCTGCAATCATCATTGCCATAAGGCAGGCACCCGGCAATTCGTTCTGGTCATCAAAAGTCTCACCATATGCTTCTTTGTAAAATCCTAATACATTCTGTGAAAAACCGATGAACCAAGTTTTATAATCCGGATATGTAAAGGCCTTCAGTCCATTTCGAAACGCAGTCTCAATCTTATTCCACTCCACAAAATAATTGATACCTTGTCCATATCCTGCAGTCTCACACAGTTTTATGACTTTTTGCAATCTCTGCGTCTGTGCGTTCATCACCAGATGTCACTTCCCTGCAAAAAGCCTCCCATACATCCACATTCGAATGTATCATCCGTATCATCTGAACAAAATTTTTCTTTTCGTTCATGTTAATCATTGCCTCAACCGTTGCCTCCATAAATCCTTCATAGAGATAACCGTTTCCCTTTTTCCAAGGCAACTTGTTCAGATACTGATTCAGGTAGGATGTATTATTCTGTTTTAACCCTGCCGTAATCAGCATCTCATACGCTTCTGTAACTTTTATATCATCATAACATTGTCCAACAATTAATCCTTGTTTTTGAATGATATGCTCATTTTCATTTTTAATAAAATATTGATATTCTTTGAAATAATCTTTTAGGTATTTTTCTGCCTCTTTGTATTTGCCCATCCGCATATAACAATGGGCTTTCCACCACTTTGCAAATGCCATACAAAGTCTTGTATTACGCGGATCTGCAAGTGTCCGGTCACATGCTTCGCATTCTTTCTCATCGTCATGATCACACTCGTATGCAACAATTGCACACATATAAAATGTCCCACGGTTGATTGTGGACTATATCATCCAGCTGATCTACCAAATGCAACCCATCTTCTGCCAACTGGCGTAGCTTATCACCATCACGAATTGATATGTACTCCTGTGCCAAGTGTGTCCACCAACGTTGATTATTTGGTTCTTCTTTAATCATTTCCAAAAGAAGTTTGCTATTTCTTTCGTAGTGTTTCTGCGTCTCTTCTTCATTCTTGAATGCATATCCGTAATGATCTACCCAGGAATTCAACAGGCAATTTTTCTGTGGTACAGGAACTAAATATTCATGTATCTTACCGACAAAATGTGTATCTTCCGTCAATCGGATCATACGGGATACATAGTCATCCGAATATAACGTTCCTTCCATATTTTGATAGTTATGCTGCACATAACACGCACCTTCAAATTTTTTATATGCACCACTTTTGAAGAAATCGATCAGTTCCTCTGTATCAACAAACCATTCATCATCATCCAAATACAGATACCATTCTCCTACTGCCTGACTAAGATTTGCATTTCTTGCTTTTGCAAAATCTGTGCACCAAGTAAATTCATTTATTGTATCTGCATACTGTTCCAATGTAATTCGCAAATCAGCATCACATCCGGTATCCGTAATAATAAGCTGACATGGAATAGCTTCCCGGATTGATTGCAGAGAATCCAGACATCTCTTTATTGTGTCCTTTCGATTAGACACTAACAATCCAATGGACAATACAACCTTTTTTCAGTCATCTCTGCACTCCTTTTCTCAAATACTTTCTATAATCTTCATACACATGCAAATTTTAACTGTAATTACAGATAAAGGGACCCTTCGGTCCCTTTTGTATCTGTATGGATAGTATTTACTTTTACTGTAACAGTGATAATACACCCTGGTTAGACTGGTTAGCCTGAGCAAGCATTGACTGGCCTGCCTGAGCAAGAATGTTGTTCTTGCTGTAGTTAACCATTTCCTGAGCCATATCTGTATCACGGATACGAGATTCAGCAGATGTTGTATTCTCTACTACGTTATCCAGGTTGTTGATTGTGTGCTCTAATCTGTTCTGAACAGCACCAAGAGCAGATCTCTGTGCAGATACAGTTGAAATAGCATCAGCAATTGCATCAATAGCGTATGTAGCAGCTACACCAGAATCATCCTTTACATTGATTCCGCTGATTCCAAGTCCCTTAGAATCCATAGATGCGATGTTAACACCAATCTTGTTAGTCATGTCAGCGTCAGCACCTACATGAAGATCAAACGCAAGATCATTCTTTACAGAAGTCTTTCCTTTTGTAATTTTGAATGACCACTGTGATTTATCAGTGCCTTGTTGTCCATCCTCAACTTTTGCAGCGTTTTTGATGCTCCAATAGAATTCGCCTGACCTAATGCCGCCTGAATTTTCTTTACAGCTTCAGATGCAGTAATGTTCTTAGTATCAGTATAATCTAATGCAACCTGTTCATCCGCAGTGCCAATCTTAACCTTATCTCCTGCTGTAATTTTTGCAGCTAATTCCTGTGAAGAATATGTTGTACCTGTACCAGCATCATATACTTTATCTGTAGTATTATATTTGTATGTTGTGCCATTAATAGTAATATCAGCGTTTGAGTTGCTAACCGTCTTTTGAATTTCAGTAAGTGAATCTTTAGCAGTTGCACTCGATGTCTGTGCAGATTTAATAGTATATGTCTGCCCAGCAATTGTTACAGAGCTTCCTGTCTTAATAGAAACAGTAAGTGTCGCTGTAGTAGCTCCATCTACTAATGTTCCAGAAACACCAGCATCCTTAGCAGAAAGGATCTTATCTTTCTCGCCCTTAGATCCCTTTAACAAATAAGTTTCATTGAACTTGGTTGTCTCAGATACACGATCAATCTCAGTTGTTAACTGGGAAATCTCGTTCTGGATAGAATCACGATCAGACTCACTGTTTGTTCCGTTGGAAGCCTGTACTGCTAATTCATTCATTCTCTGTAAGATAGAGTGAACTTCTGTTAAAGCACCTTCAGCTGTCTGTACTGCAGATACACCATCTTCAGCGTTTGTTGAAGCACGATCCAAACCTTTGATCTGCTTACGCATCTTCTCAGAAATAGATAATCCTGCTGCATCATCTGCTGCACGATTGATCTTGTAACCAGAAGATAACTTCTCTGTTGACTTAGCCTGTGTAGATGTTGTAATGTTGAGCATTCTGTTGGCGTTCATCGCCTGCATGTTGTGTTGTACTACCATAATATTTACCTCCGTGTTGTCTTTCCTCCCGAACTCCGTTTCGGGATGATATTATTTGGTTTGTACTCGACACAAATCCCTAGGTTAATTCATGTCGATTATGCAACAATTCTTTATAAAATGTTGCACTTTTTGTTTACACCATATATATCGGTCCTCATCTCAAAACCTTAACCCCTTTATAGAACTTTTTTTTACTATTTTTCAAAAAAAATTTTCAAAACCTTATCAAAGATGCACGGATAGGAAGATATCATCTCTTTCATCCTGCGTAATTCCAAGGTATCGTTTCGTGATTTCATAAGAAGAATGATTGTATATGTCCATCAATAGTGCCGGTTGGACTCCTTGTTTCCAGGCATGATAGCCAAAAGTCTTGCGCAGTGAATGGCAACTGATATGTTCTTCGTGAATGGATTTTTCTGCGGCTGTCCGTACAATGCGATATGCCTGCGAACGGCTGAGTGGTTTGTTTTGCTGGCTTTTTGCAGAAAAAACATAATCTTCCGGGTTGGGTTCCTTCATTATATAGAAGTCGGACAATGCTTTTTGCGACTCCGGGCAAAGTGCTATTTTGCTTTTTTTCCCTGTTTTATGTTCTATGATCTGTAAATGCGTACGGCATTTTGTCGTTTTGAAGTTGAATACATTTTTCCATTGAAGCGTCAATATGTCACTGATGCGCAGTGCGGTATGAAGTCCGATGACGATCAATGTGTAGTTGCGCTGATTGGGTTGAGTGGTTGCATAGTAATTAATGAATTGCGAAAGTTGTCGTGAATCGCGGATTGGCTGTGTTGTTCCCATGGTTTCCTCCTTATGTGTGTGATAGGTTTGCTAAAAAGTCAAACATACCATACAACATTTTATAAAGAATTGTTGCATACCGACTGGAGTTAACCTAGGGACTCTCGCCGGACGAAACCAAATAATATCATCCCGAAACGGAGTTCGGGAGGAAAGACAACACGGAGGTAAATATTATGGTAGTACAACACAACATGCAGGCGATGAACGCCAACAGAATGCTCAACGTAACAACATCTACACAGGCTAAGTCAACAGAGAAGTTATCCAGCGGTTACAAGATCAACCGTGCAGCAGATGATGCAGCAGGACTTACAATTTCTGAGAAGATGCGTAAGCAGATCAAGGGATTGGATCAGGCTTCTACAAACGCTGAAGATGGTGTATCTGCAGTACAGACAGCTGAAGGTGCTTTAACAGAAGTTCACTCTATGTTACAGAGAATGAACGAGTTAGCAGTACAGGCTTCTAACGGAACAAACAGCGAGTCTGACCGTTCTGCTATCCAGGATGAGATTTCCCAGTTAACAACTGAAATTGATCGTGTTGCTGAGACCACGAAGTTCAACGAGACCTACCTGTTAAAGGGTAATGTGGATGGAACTTCTTCCAAGGTTAATGTAAATGCTCATGATGCTGGTCTGGATGGAAAATTAGTTGACAGTGCAGATGGAAAAACTTCAACATTTACATTGGACAAAAAATTAGAAAATGGTAGCAAGATTACTATTGGCGGAACTGAGTACACAATTGGTGAAACAAAATCAAAGGATAATTATGCGCTTACGGCTGCTGCTGGAGATTTAGTATTAAAAGCTGGAGATAGCATTACATCAGGCGGTGTTAAAAAACATTAACAGATGATGTAGCTGCTGTTACTAATGCAAAGTTTGGTGATACAGCTTTTGCTGCTGGAGACACAATCACAACCAATGATGGAACGGTATATACATATCATGCTGCTGGAACAACAAATACAGCTGCAGGATTTTATAAAGACGGTGATTGGGCTGATACAGCAGCTGCTGCTGCGAAAAAGTAGATGCAACTACAATTGCTGTGGAGGGATCAACTATTTATGATGATTCTGCAAGTGCATCACACAAAGTTGTTGGAGCATTGGCAGATGGCGAAGTCTCAACGACAGCATATGCTGATTTGAAAGCTTCCACAGTTAATGGGGCAGCATTAGCAGCAGGGGATTCTGTTACAGCTAGTGGAAAAACAACATCTGTTGTTGCAGCAGGCTTTACCCCAACTAATTTTGATGAAGTAAAAAAGGCATTCAGGGATCTGCTGCTGGTAATACAGTAACTATTGCCAGTCAAAAAGGTACAGGTTCAAAGACATATACTATTGTTGAGAATAGTGACGAAGAAGATGTTGCCGCTAACAAGCTTACAAGAGAAAGTATTATTGATAAGATTAAAGAAGGCAATCAGGTAACTTATGCAAAAGGAACTGCAAATACATTGACTAAAGTTACAGCAGCTGGTGTGGATGCAGTAGAAGAAAATACAATTACAGTTGATGAAGCTTATAAAAAGATTGCTTCTGAATTGGAAAATGCAAGTTCTATTGGTACAGATACTGCAGCAAAGGTTGCTAACAAAGGAGACGGATCTTTTGAAATTACAAAAGGTACCGTAGAAACCAAAGATGCTCTTTCTTTCAGCTTACATGTAGGCGCAGATGCTGACATGACAAACAAGATCAATGTTGACATTGAGTCTATGAGTGCAGCTGGTCTTGGAATCAAGGGAATCAACGTTAAGGATGATTCTGGTAAGGCTGCAACATATGCAATTGACGCTATTGCAGATGCCGTATCTAAGGTTTCTGCTCAGAGATCCGCACTTGGTGCTGTTCAGAACCGCTTAGAGCATACAATCGCTAACGTTGACAACGTTGTTGAGAACACCACATCTGCTGAGTCTCGTATCCGTGATACAGATATGGCTGAAGAGATGGTTGAGTACAGCAAGAACAACATCCTTGCTCAGGCAGGACAGTCTATGCTTGCTCAGGCTAACCAGTCTAATCAGGGTGTATTATCATTACTTCAGTAATATTCATATTACGAAGCCATTTAGGAGAAGAGCATTTGCTCTTCTCCTTTTTGAATTAAAAACTGGCAGTCACTTTCATGACCGCCAGCTTTCTTATGTTTCAACTAACATCGCTTTTTCTGCTTCTTCATATTCTTCTTCCGAATATTTTGTGAGAATCTTTTCTTTTGTTAATCCAAGCGAAATCATATTTTCAATCGCTTCGATTCTTTTTGCATGTTCTCCCTGCTGTATCCCTTGCTGTATTCCTTGCTGTATTCCTTGCTGTATTCCTTGCTGTATTCCATTCTGAACACCGCTCCTATAATGGTCATCCCATGCCTTACACATATCCGTAACCTCCTTTTCTTCGTCAGGTTGAATATTCAATCCTGCAAATACATTGATTGTTTCCACCGCTTCGTTTTCCAGTTCTCTAAACGCAAGATTTGTTGTAATTAAATTTCCCATAGCATCTTCATCATTTGCCACACGCAATAATTGTAACACTGGTCCAAGCGAAGTGTTAAATTTACTGAAATCTGAAATTTCACACGGAGCTATCAGATTAAGTTTATAATCCGACACATATTGTAAAACAGATTCGTCACTAATTCGTAGCATTTCATGCAGACTGCGTGGTGCATCCCAGTCCTCGCAACCCCAGTAAACAGTTAATGTAATGACTGGTGTTAATTTATCTTCTTTTGTAAAGCCTGCCAAAAATTCGGCATTATTTTTTGTATCTTTCTTTTTCTTATGCATTTTAGCAGCTTCTTTTGTCTGCCGTCCATAATTAATGGCATCATAAATCATATTTTTGATAGGCATAGCGTAATGGATTTCCGACTGGTTTTCTACACCTATTATTATGTAAGTGCAGTGATTGGTTGATTTCACAACCACATGTTTTAATAAGTCCCGCCATTTTTGTAAATGCAATTCTTTTTTGCTGATGCCAAATGCGGAGAATATTTCCGTTGTGTCCTGTTCCTTCAGTTCCCCGGAGCTATGATTTCTCGCCCATCAAAAAGAAAATAATTGCACAAATCAGCAAACCTCGCATTGTTTGCAAGAAACTCATGTGCCTGAATGTCTTTCTTCCCCATTCATGGTCTCCTTCCTTCTTCTGTTGTTTAAGAAGAATTCAAGTCGGCCATAATACAAGAATTCTCCCTGCTAAAAATTGAGATATTAAAAGCATTGAAAATTCCTGATTTGATGAAACAACCCACCCTGTTGCTCATAGTTTCTGATCTGCTGTTAGAATATATTATATGTCAGAAATTCTTAGCACTTTGTATGAATATTTCTCTTTGTAAAAATAAAGTGCATAGATAATGGAATAGCATATAACCATAAGGCTACATAAATAAATGCTTTAGAAAAATTATATCATTTGTATTATGCCTTGTCGATACATTTTTTATAAATATACGTGTTCTTACACGATTTTCGACACATTAATCGAGTAGGAGGCTAGCCATTAATTGACTAGCCGACCTCTCACACCACCGTGCGTTACAGTTCCGTATACGGCGGTTCAATCAACTTAACAAGTAACACACCTTTCGGTGTAGTAATCTAACATTGAGACTAATCCAAATGAGGTTAGTCTCTTATTGGTAATTACATAGTTTAGCGCACCTTCACTTAATCGAGCTACCTGTGCACCACTGTATGCTATTGCATAAGTCTTCTTACTATACATTCCTAACTTCATTAGGTTTTGCGCACGATTTTGTGGGGTTTTCCAATGCACCCAGATACACATACGCAATCTTCTACGAATTAGCGCATCCATATCTTTGCATAACCACTTCATATAACCGATTCCGAAATAATTGATCCATCCACGGGTTAGCTGGTTAAGTTTTTCAATCTTATAGCGATTGCTGACACTCCAGTTTCTTCTCGTGAGCCATTTCATTTTCGTTTTGAGCTTAGCTATTGATTTTGCATGTGGTCTTGCCTTGTATTGTTGTGCTTGCGTGTCGAAAAAAGAATCCAAAACCAAGATATTTAAGTCCATCTGGTCTGTCTACTTTGCTTTTAGTCATGTTGACCTTAAGTCCTAGTTTCTCTTCAATAAATCGTGAGATATTCCTCATAACTCGATTGGCAGACATTTCACTTCTGACCATAATGATACAGTCGTCTGCGTAACGTACAAAGTTTAGCCCTCTGGTCTCCATTTCCATATCTAGTTCATTCAGCATAATATTCGCCAGAAGAGGCGAAAGGTTTCCACCTTATGGTGTTCCCACTATAGAATCCTCATACTCATCGTCAATCATGATTCCACTGACAAGATATTTTCTAACGATAGAGATGACGTCTCCATCTTTGATAGTTCTACCGATAATGGTCATAAGTTTGTCATGATTCACTGTGTCAAAGAACTTTTCCAAGTCAATGTCTACAATCCAATCATTACCATCATTCATCATGTCTAACGCTGTTAGGATTGCTTGCTGTGCACATCTATTTGGTCTAAATCCATAACTGTGGGCATGGAATTGTTCCTCGTAGATTGGTGTAAGTACCTGTGCAATGGCCTGTTGTACAAATCTGTCTGTCACTGTTGGTACTCCCAGGTTTCTGACACCGCCATCAGGCTTTGGTATCTCCACTCTTCGTACTGGCTGAGGCTTATATTTTCTTGTCCTCAACTGTTCCTTGATGATTTCGCCGTTCTTTACAAGGTGTTCTTTAAGTTCTGTGTATTTCATTCCGTCCACACCCTCTGCACCTTTATTTCGTACGACTTGCAGATATGCCCTGTTGAGGTTATCGCCAGATAGTATCTGCTCCATTAGACTACTTGTGTCCATGCGTTCTTTCCTTTCCGTCTCGCTTGATTTGACCATCTTTTACCCGATTGGTTACGGCAGATGTTGTCATTTCTGCAATACGAGACATACTCAAACTTATTGATTGTTCGCCCCTTTGCTCCATCTCCATTACAGAGACTTCTTCACTACTATGGGCTCGGCTGACTTCTCACCGTTCGTTGTTACTAGGCTAATGGAACCTCTGTGAGACCTCCACGCTTAAGGTGCACGCTCTTTCTCTCCTCATATATCCGTCGCATTTACTCTGCTTCTACAAACGTGGTAGTTATTAGACTTCGCTGTTCTTTGCCAGCTTATCACTCGTAGCCTAGCCTTATATGTGATTTCTGTCCGTCGGACCAGAGATTCGCTTACAGCTTCCTTCAGATTCCATCTCACGGTGGACACCCTTGCTGTTCGGCTATACACTTCCCACTATCTGGGCGTGTTCGGGACTTTCACCTGCGAGCGCGCCCCATGGCGGCTTCCTCGTATTCTTCTTCCGAATATTTTGTAAGAATCTTTTCTTTTGTTAATCCAAGCGAAATCATATTTTCAATCGCTTTGATTCGTTCCTCTTGCCGACCTTCTTCCCTTTGACGCATCCTGTTCCTGCTGGATATGTTTTTCCCTGATCATATTCAAATATACTCATTCGCAACACCTCCGCTTTATTTTTTTCTTAAGGAATGATTCCAAAATTCCTTTTGAATACATTCATTGATTGCTTTTTTCTACTGCTATTTTGAAAGGAAAATCTTTTTGATAGGTCCTGATGCACTCCACAAACTGCATATACTGATGCAACGTCGGACTTTTCTCCATCAGTTCCTGATTGTTTCCAGGATTAATATTAACCACTTCTATGATCAGTTCCATAGATTTCTTTTCTGATTTACGTTCATATGCATCGGATAGTCGAAGTTCCTGTCGCTCCGGCATCATTTTTTGACCATTATAAAAACACAACAAACTTTGGTTCTGGAATCTGAATTAACTTTTCTCCATAGAGATTTTCATTCATAATCAATGCTGAATATACGCAAGCTACATAAAATAAATCTCTTAGTGGCATATTCGGATTTACCGATGACTGGTGTTCGTACAATACAAGCTGGGAATCTATAATAAAAGATACATCATTTTTCATTCCCATATACACAGCATTCTCCAATGTAGTTATAATCAATTCCTCTGGATCCGTGTAATTGGTACCATTCATTGCGTTGTACACTTCAAGCGCTATGTGACGATCCTTTAGGAGCATACGAAACACATGATCTTTGTACATACGATCTGGTTCTCCTAAGATCCGTATCAGATGCTGCGCTGACTGCTCCATTAATTCTGTCGATATCCCCTGATCATCTACATACACATCCATTTTTGGCGTTTTATCATTTCTACCCTTCTCTGACATTATATGTCCTCCTTTGTTATGTTCGGGAGAACTTCAGCTTCCGCAGTCGAATTCTCCCTGCTTTTAATGTGATTAAAAGCATTGAAAATTCTCTGTCGTGATACTGGTATTCAGTCCTCTACACCAGTATATACATGATTAGATTGCAGAATTGCACTTGCCATAATGACATGGTATATGATGTTGGCCACTTATGTTCATATACGCTTGAAAACATAATGCTTTGCATGGATTATAACATGATTTTCGTGTCATGTCATCTACCTTTTGAATACTCCACTCCACCTCTGCACATACTATTCCCATCCCAAAAACAAATCATTATCAGGAGGTCCTACGCATGGGCAAAAGCAAAAGTCGAAACAAATCCAGCCATTATCCACATGCTTCCTTATTAAAAGGAACCGATGCCGATCCATTCACCGCCGGTCCAAAATATTTTTCCGAGGAAGACGATGAGATTCCGGCGATCCGCCAAAGCAGCATGTATAACGAAAAGAATCGTGCTCGCATCGACAACAATCAGTTCTTCGAGTCGCGCAGCAATCCTCTCAGCAGCAAAGGGAATTAATTGTCGCTGTGATTTAGGCGTAAACCAGTCCGCCTTTTTACTTTCTCCACAGCCGCATCATCCTTGAAATAGCGCACGATTTCCAGCGCAAACGGGATTGCGGTACCCATACCGCGGCTGGTTATGATATTGCCATCACATACAACCGGATCAAGCTTGCAGTCTGCGCCAGTCAGCTTCTCTTCAAAGCCCGGATGACAGGTTGCTTTCTTTCCTTCCAGGATGCCGGCCTGTCCTAATACACTTGGTGCGGCACAGATTGCGGCTACCAGCTTTCCTGCTGTTGCAAACTCTTTGATCACGCGGTTTACTGTCTCATCCTCACCGAGATGGATGGTTCCCGGCATACCGCCCGGCAATACAATACCATCATAACTTGCAAAATCTGCCTGTTCTTTGGTTGTATCTGTCTCAAACGTAACTTTGTGGGAGCTGGTCACTACCGGCTTTCCTGTAATAGAAATCGTGTCGATCTCGATGCCTGCTCTTCTTGCGATATCTACAACAGTGAGTCCTTCGATTTCCTCACATCCGTCAGCCATAAAAATTCCAATTTTACTCATTACTTATTTCCTCCATTATATTATTTGTTCCTATTCGTATTTAACAAAATTATATGAATTTGTCTGCTTGTTGTCAAACCTGCCTCTGCACTTTTTCCTGTTTGGCTTCATTGCTGTTTTCCACAATACTTTTCCACAATGTTACATATTTTTCTTTGTATTTACCAACCACAATCTATTACAATGAAAACATAAAATGTGAATAACCCTTTTCTTAAACAACAGGAGGTCTTCATGGAAATCGAACGCAAATATCTGGTAAAAACACTTCCGGAAAATTTAGAGAATTATGAATGCAAGCAAATCGCGCAGGGCTATCTGTGCACAAGTCCGGTCGTACGCATCCGCCGCTCCAACGACGATTATTATCTCACCTACAAGGGCGATGGGCTTATGGTGCGGGAAGAATATAACCTGCCGTTGACCAAAGAAGCTTACACGCATCTGCTCCCGAAAATTGACGGATTGCTCATTGCCAAAAAGCGCTATCTCATACCTTTAAACGAAAAATTAACCGCTGAACTCGATGTCTTTGAACAGGAGTTAAGCGGCTTATTGCTCGTCGAAGTGGAATTTGATACCGTGGAAGAAGCAAATAGTTTCGTTCCACCAGCATGGTTCGGAGAGGATGTCACCAACTCTGGCAAATACCACAACAGTTATATGAGCGCACACGGGCTTCACTAGCGAAGCCTGTTTGCGTACTCGTATTGTTGTCTCGTACGAATCGTGTATTTCAAATCATCATAACGTTTCTCAATATCCCCCTCCGGGATCACCACATCCATAACCACAGCCATGGTATCGATCATGCTATCTGTGATAATATCCTGCATGGAAACCAGAATATTGTATTTTTCCTGGAAACTGTCGGCCTCTAAGAATTCCATCAGTTTCGGCTCCACCTGCGATTCTGCATCTGTGTTCGCATTGAACATCAGCCCATGCATAATTTGCTTTCAGCAAATGGGCTGACGCTACATGTC
>VOFC01006774.1_pt1 | contig 37794 bp, 50 predicted proteins | sample 5384161 | NCBI WGS metagenome assembly VOFC01 (sample SAMN12384722, study PRJNA508395) | human gut metagenome | isolation source: healthy gut B | host: Homo sapiens | reverse complement strand
GAAGCATATCTGGGAGGTGACCTGAATGCTGAAAATTGAGAACCTACATGCCTATTACGGCACCATTGGGAGGCCCTCAAAGGGCATTAGCCTGGAGATTCGAACCGGCGAGATCACCTGCCTGGTCGGAAGCAACGGCGCAGGAAAGACGACGCTGCTCAAATCCATCTCCGGCGCAACCAACTGTACTGGTTCCATCCAGGATGAGGATGGCCAGGAGCTTTTGGGTCTGTCACCCCAGAAAATGGCTCACCGACATATCATCCACGTGCCGGAAGGACGCCACATCTTTCCCGGATTGACGGTCCGGGATAATCTGGAAGTCGGTACCATCAACTGGCACGGCTTCTGGGGCCGGAAACCCTACGACGCCGAACTGGAAGAGGTGTTTACGCTTTTTCCCCGTCTGAAGGAACGTGAAAAGCAGCTGGGCTGGAGCCTTTCCGGCGGCGAGCAGCAGATGCTGGCCATTGGCAGAGCCCTGATGGCCCATCCGCGAGTCCTGATGCTGGACGAACCCTCCATGGGCCTTGCGCCGGTTATTGTCAGCGAGCTTTTCGAGAAAATCCAGCAGATCAACCGGCAGGGCATGACCATCCTTCTGGTGGAGCAGAATGCCAAGCTAGCCATGAACGTTTCCCACTATACGTATGTTCTGGAGCAGGGAACCATTCCCATTTATGGTCCTTCTGCCGTTGTACAGGGAGGACCCGAGAGTCATTAAGACCTACCTGGGCCGCCTTGCCATGAGCCGCAGCCCAAAAGGAGGAGCAGCTCAATCATGATTGAGTCAACCATGAAACCGCGAGACCTGGTCTGTATCGGCCGATCCGGTGTAGATCTGTATCCTTGCAGCTATGGTACCCTGGAGACTGTTCGTGAGTTCACCCGCCACGTGGGTGGCTCTCCCGCCAATACCGCTGTACAGGCGGCGAAGCTTGGCCTGGACACGGCATTTCTCGGGAAAATTTCTCAAGATGGCTTCGGCTTGTTCGTTCGACAAGATCTGGAGCGAATGGGTGTGGATGTTTCGCACCTGACGGTGGTGGACTGTCCGGAAATCCGTCAGTCCCTGGCTGTGATGGCCCAGCCGGTGCAGGGTGAAATTGAGAGCCTGTTTATCGGACCATGCCGGCAGACCTGTGCCTGACTATGGAGGATATTAACGAGGAATTCCTGGCATCATTCCGTATGATGCTGATTTCCGGTGCATCTTTGAGCCAGAGTCCCGCTCGTGAGGCGGTGTTTCACGCCATGGTGCTGGCAAAACACCACGGTGTGATGATCGTCTTTGACCCGGATTACCGCCAGATTGGCTGGAAGTCCCTGGAGGAATGCCAGCTCTACCAGTGGTTGGCCATTCAGCAAGCGGACGTGGTCTGCGCCACCAAGGAAGAGTTTGCCATTGCGACGGCTTGTTCTGGAGCAGACAGTCTGGACGCCGCCGTCGCCATACTCCTGAATGGCGGCGCGAGATGGTGTGCGTCAAGGATGGCGCCAACGGTTCCAATCTGTATTTGCAGGATGGAACAATAGTTCACGGTAATCCCATGCCCACGCAGCTGCTCAAGCCGCTGGGGAGCAGGTGATTCCTTCCTGGGAGCATTTCTGGCAGGGGTTTAGACGCGGTTTGCAGCCGCAAGAATTACACTGCGGTACACGCAGCCTCTGCGGCCTCTATCACCATTTCTGGAAGAAGTTGTTCAGATTCCATGCCGACGGCCACAGAATTGGATTCCTATCTTATGGCATGGAAAGAGGACCGGCTTGATCAGTGGTTTGCGCAGCGCCGGACCAGACGCTCTGAAACTCAAAACCCTGCGTAAGGGTGCGGACCAATGAGAAATGAGGTGTTATTATGCAGTCATCTATGACAGGTGTTGGCAAGACGATTCGGATGAATCGGATTTTTAAGGACGGAAAGGCCGTCATGGTAGCCGTAAATCACGGTATTTCTCTGGGGCCCATCGATGGCATCAACCATCTGGAGCAACTTTTTCTAAAGTCTTGGCACGGAAACCCGACTCCTTGACCATCCATAAAGGAATTGCAATGCGCTTTTTGTGACATGCTTCCGGCGGAGACCTCTCTGCTGCTGAAAGTAACAAACGCGAGTCTCTACTTCAGTCCGGAAGAAATGGATATCGCTACGGTTCATGAGGCGGCGCTTCTCGGCGCGGATGCTATTGCAATTGGCCTGAGTCTCTGCGGTCCTGGGGAACCCGATGAAATTCAGCGGGCGGCCAGAATGGTGCAGGCGGCAGAAGCCATCGGCATGCCGACCGTTGCGCACAGCTATCCCTGTGGCTCCTATCTGAAGGATACGGAACGATATGATATTAAGAATGTGTCCTATGCGGTCCGTGTTGCCCAGGAGCTGGGCATCGATATAATTAAGACTTACTGGACCGGCAGCGCTGATACTTTTGCCAAGGCGGTGGAGTTGGGCGCACCGGCCAAGGTTGTGATTTCTGGTGGGCCGCGCTGCGCCACGCTACGGGCCTGCTTTGAAATGACCAAGTCCGGTATGGATGCCGGTGCGGCTGGTATTACTTACGGTCGTAATATTTGGCAGCACCCTATCCTGATGCTGTTGTTGCCGGTCTGCAGGAGATCGTTCACAACGGCGCTACGGTAGATCAGGCTATGGAAGCAGCGGAAACGCTCAGTGGATGCCACTTGAATAGAAGCGGAACGATATGGGGATGGTGTATACTCCCTGTAGGCGGTTTTGAACGTAAAAGGAAAAGAAAACCCTGGAGCCATTAGGCGTGACCTCACAAAGGGTATCTTCAAAAATTAAGGGAAGGCAGGTATTGCGGCAGCAATACCTTCTGCCTCTTATGCGCTTTTTTACGGTATTTAGGGGCATCAACCACACCAATATCGGTATAGTGAATCTCCACGGTCTGTCTGGCATGCTTGGACCATTTCACATCCTTCTCATGCACCACGACCTTCTCAATGAACAATCGCAGCAGTTCCGACGTCAGTTCCGAGATGCCCGTGTACCGTTTTGCTTTGGCAATGAAGTTGTCGGTACCGGAAACCGTCGCTTTCAGTTTTTCAACTGTCTGCTCTTTTTCTGCGGGATGGAGACTTTCAACAGCATGAGCAATTTCGAGCAGGCGAAGGCTCGTATCCACAGAGCCGGGCAGAAAGAAAACTGCCACTACATTTACCTCGTTTGCCGGGGGAACGGTCGACCGCAAGGTCTTATACGCTCTCCGTCAGAAAATGAACCTCGCAAAATGCTCGTGGACGATTACCGCAAAGGCAGGAATCCCTTTAAGAACTGACCTTTCACGGAGGGGGTTGAATTCCTCGGTAGTAAGTGAAAGGAGGTAGTCACCGAGGGAGAACACACAAATCTTTGAAATGACTGACAGGCTCAAGACTCTGCAGGAACAGAAGAAAGACCTCGAAGCGCAGACCAAGGCTCTGGGCGCGGAGATCGCCGAACTGGACGAGCAGCTTTCCGACGCCATGACAGAAGCCGAACTTGACCGCTTCTCCCGTAACGGCAGCACGTTCTACTTGAAGAGCAGACTGTTTGCGTCTCCGGCATCCGACCGCAAGGACGAGATGATGCAGGCTCTGAAGGATAACGGATACGGCAGCCTGGTCGTGGAGACGGTCAACGCAAACACACTCGCATCCTTCATCAAAGAGCAGCGGGAAGCCACGGGATGCGTCCACGATCCCCAATTCATACAGCTGCCGCACCAGGTCGGCCATGATCGACTTCAACGCACCGTTGTTCAGCTGCCGCAGGAAGCGGTCATACGTCCAGTAGGACGGCAGCGGCTCCATGATATTGAACCCGCAGTAGTGGGCAATGAGCCGGTTGTTGTCCAGATAATCCGCCAGATCTGTGATCTGCGTGAAACCCTCGCATTTCATAACGATAAAAGCACAGACCATAGCTTCCTTCGGAAAGCCCCGCCGCCCGGTTGTTGCCCTGGGCAGCGTGAAGTCCAAGCTGCTGAAAAGCTTGTCGTAAAACATGGAGGCGCTTTGGGATGTGAACAGCGTCACATCCTGAATGATTTCCTGTCGGTAGATAGCGGCCAGCCCCTTTCCGGTTGGGTTTCTCTCAAGTCAATTTTACCAAAAAGAGGCTCCGCTTTCTATATCATTTGAGTGATTTCCGGTTTCAGCCATGGCCGGGAACCATTGCAATTGCTACTCTTTTTGGAGTTTTCATGCTCAAAATAGGAATGAGGTGAATCAATAATTGGACATCCGGTGCCAGATCTGGCGCTGCCCTGGGCACGCAGCCGCGGCCGCCTCCGGCGGCAGGGGCTGCGCGGACGGCGGAGCAGTCTGGGCGTCCAGTGTCCGGTCGCGCTCGAGGAGCATCTGCCCGGCCTGCAGGCAGCGGTCGCCGTCTGCGAACGCGACGAGCATCGCGTCGCCGCACTGCGCGAGGATCTGTCCTTCGCCGTGCACGGCGTGGCGGTAGCGCAGGCCGCAGGCGTTTTCCGGCAGGATGGAGGCGAAGTCCTCCGCCGGGCGGAAGAACCTCGGCAGCTGCTGCCGCAGCTCGCGGACAAAGGCGGACGGCACGTCCGGATAGTCAAACAGATACAATTCGTTTTTTGCCCGCGTCATGGCGACGTAGAACAGCCGACGGTCCTCCTCATAGGCGCGCTGGGCGTCCTCCGTGCCGTCCGCGCCGTTCGGGTCGGCGGGCAGGACGCCGTCGTGGACATCGAGCAGGAAGACGCGGTCGTACTCGAGCCCCTTGCTGCCGTGGATGGTCGAGAGCGTCAGGCGCGCGTCGGGCGCGTCGCGGTGGGTGCGGATGAGCTGCCGGAGCGTATCGAGCCGCGCGAGAAACGCGGCGGCCGAGGGCTGCGGTGCGGCGAGCATGCAGAGGATCGAAAATTTGCCCGGGTCGAGCCGCCGCTCGGTGACGAACCGGCTGTAGCCCATCGGACCCCAGATCGTACGGATGAGCGCCTCGCCAGACGTCTGCGGCAGTGCGTCCAGCCGCGCGCGGAGCTGCTCCGCGGCTTCGCGGCAGGTGTCCGGGAGACCACCCTGCGCGAGCAGGCACGCGAGCACCGGCGCGTGCGTCCGCGCGCTTTCGGCGCAGGCGGCCAGCGCCGCCTCCCTGGAGATCATGGCGCCGAACTTATAATAGATGCGAAGAAACCGCTCCGTATCGTCCGGCGCGGCGGCAAAGCGCAGGATATCGCACACGTCGCAGACGATGCGGTGCGTGAAGAACGTATCCTCCGCGCCGCGGCAGCGGTAGAGGAAGACCCGCGCGCTCCAGCAGCGCGTCGATGAGCGGGAGGGCGCTGTCATTGTTGCGGTAGAGGACGGTAAACGGCGGCTCCTGAACCTGCGCGGCCAGCGCGAGCAGATACCGGATCTGCGCCTGCCGCGAAGCGGCGTGGACCGGCTGCACCGGCTGCCCGGCGGGGCGGACGGGACGGATGGTCTTGGGGTAGCGGCTGCGGTTTTTGGCGATGAAGGCGTTCGCCGCCTGCAGGATCTGGGGCGTGGAGCGGTAATTCTCCTCCATGAACAGCAGCTTCGCGCCGGGGTAGGTCTGCGGGAACTGCAGCAGTGCCTCGGGCCAGGCGGCGCGGAAGCCGTAGATGCTCTGGTCCTCGTCGCCGACCAGAAACAGATCGCCGGTCTTTTCGGCCAGCAGCCGGATGATCGCGTGCTGTACGCGCGAGGTATCCTGCGATTCGTCGACGCACAGGTGCGGATACTGCGTCTGAAACTGCGCCAGCACGTCCGGATGCTTGCGCAGAATGGCCAGCGCATAGGTCATCTGGTCGTCGTAGTCCATCTGCCGCGCGGCGCGCAGGGCCTGACAGTAGCGGGTATAGATCGTGAAAAAGCCGGGGACGTCAAAGTGCTGGGCGCGGATCTCGTCTGCGCCCAGCATCATGTTTTTGCAGTAGGTGATCGCGGTGCGGATCTCGCGGACGGTCGCGTCGGTGGGATATTCGCCGTGCAGCTCCAGGCAGATCCGCCCGACGAGCGCGGCAAGCTCACCCTCGTTCTCCTGCAGCGTGAACGCCGGGCCGCGCAGACGGCTGCAGGACTCGATGATCTTGGCCGACAGGCCGTTGATCGTGCGGAACTGCGGCGTCCGGCCGCTCAGCTGCGGGAACAGCGCGGCAAAGCGCGCGCGCAGCTCCTGCGTGGCGGCGACGGTATAGGTCATGACCAGAATGCTGCCGGGATTGACCCCGCAGCAAAGCGCCAGATACCCCAGCCGCGTGACGAGCACCGTCGTCTTCCCGCTGCCGGGCACGGCCAGCAGCAAAACTGCGCCGTTTACGGCCTGCACGGCGGCCTTCTGCTGCTGGCTGAAGTGCGCCATGTACTGGGCGGAAAATTCCTCCGGCGTCATACGTCCAGCTCCAGCACCACCGGGCAGTGGTCGCTGCCCAGCACGTCCGCGCGGATCGAGGCCGAGACGACGTGCGGCATCAGCCGCTCGGATACAATAAAATAGTCGATGCGCCAGCCCGCGTTCTTTTCCCGCGCGTGGAAGCGGTAGCTCCACCACGAATAGGCGTCCGCCGTGTCGGGGTGCAGGCGGCGGAAGGTGTCGGCGAAGCCGGAGGCAAGGAGCTCGGTCATCTTGGCGCGCTCCTCGTCGGTGAAGCCCGCGTTGTGGCGGTTGGTCTTGGGATTCTTGATGTCGATCTCCTCGTGGGCCACATTGAGATCCCCGCAGTACACCACGGGCTTTTCCGCGTCGAGGCGCAGCAGGTACGCGCGCAGCGCGTCTTCCCACTGCATGCGGTAGTCCAGACGCTTGAGCCCGTCCTGCGAGTTCGGCGTGTAGCAGCAGACGAGGTAGAACGCCGGATATTCCGCCGTGATCACGCGGCCCTCATGGTCGTGCGCGTCGTCGCCCAGTCCGTAGCGGACGGACAGCGGCTCGGTCTTCGTGAGCACGGCCGTGCCGGAGTAGCCCTTTTTCTCCGCCGAGTAGAAATAGCGGTGATAGCCGTCCAGATCGAACACGGCCTGCTCCGGCTGGAGCTTCGTCTCCTGCAGACAGACGACGTCCGCGTCCTCCTGCGCGCAGTAGTCCAGAAAGCCCTTGCCGAGGCAGGCGCGCAGACCGTTGACATTCCAGGATACCAGTTTCATTATAGATGATCCTCCATATACTCCGTACAGATAGAAAAAAGTCTTCCCGGGTGACGGGAAGACTTTCCGTTTCAGGTGGGCGAGGCAGGTCCGAACAGGACGTTATGCCTCTTCTTCCGTCTCCTCTGCGCCGGTCTCGGGCAGCTGCATGTCGTCGAAGGCGTTCTGCGCGTCGTCGAAGATGACCTGCACCTCGGCAAAGGCGTCCTGCAGGCGGGCAAGGCCGGTGGAAAGATCGGCGGCCAGGGCGGCGATCTCCTCGCCGGAGTCGAGATAGCGGCTGCGCGCATCCTCGCAGAGATTCGACAGCTGGGTATAGATCCGCCGGGCGCGGACGGCAGCGTTGCGCTCGGTCTGCTCGGCGCGGCGGTAGGCGGTCAGCTCCTTTTCGGTGAGCGAGGGCTCCTGCGCGGGGGCCTCCGGGGTCTCGGCGGCCGGTTCTTCCTCGATGGGTCCGGCTTCCGGCGCGGGCTGCGGCTGGGCTGCGGCTTCGGCGCGGGCGGCCTCGGCGGCCTTGAGCTGCTCGGCGAGGTCAGAGCCCTCCTGCGCCAGCGTATTGACCTGCTCGGTCAGCGCGTCGTTGTCGGCCTGCACTTGGATCAGCCGGGCCTGCAGACCGGTCAGCTGCGTCTGCAGCTGCGCATTTTCCGCCGCGAGCTTGTCGCGCTCGTCGGTCAGCTTGCGCAGCGCCTTCTGATGCTCCATGGAGGCGGATTCAATATAATTGACAACGTCGGTGCGGTTAAACCCGCTGACCGCCGTGCGGAACTTCGAAAAATCAGCCATTCGCTGCTCCTCCCATTTTCCGATTTTTTCACAGTATATCACGAAAAGCGCCGGAAAACAACCGAAAATGTCGCCGCCTGCGCCCAAGCCCGCAGATTTCACGATTTGTTCACAGACGCCGGGGTTTTGCCCGCGGGTTTTCATTGTATGATTGCAGACGGACGAAAAGACTGCTATAATCATAAGAAAACATAAGAACAGCGAGGATGCGTATATGGAATACAACAAGCTGATCGCCGGGATGCATACCGGCGACGATGTGGGAGGGGTTTTTACGTCCTGAAGGACGCCTTTCTCAAGACCACCGCGGCGGGCAAGCCGTTTTTATCCGGCGTGCTGGCCGACCGCTCCGGCACGATCGACCTGAAGGTCTGGGACTACCCGGCCCCATCGGCGCGAACCCGGCCGACACCGGCCGGATCGTCAAGATCCGCGGGCAGGTCTCCGAGTTCAAGGGCGCGCCGCAGCTCACGGCGGGCCGCATCCGCATGGCGGACGGCAATGACCAGTATGACGTGTCGGCCCTCGTGCCGGTCGCCCCGATCGACCCGGACGAGCGTCTGCAGGAGATCCGCCGCCTGATCGACTCCATGGAGGATGCCGACTATCAGTCCGTCGCCCGCACGATGCTCGAGCGGCATCTCGAGGCCTTCCGGTCCATTCCGGCGGCCAAGAGCGTGCACCACAGCTTCCTGTCCGGCCTTCTGATGCACACGTCCAACATGCTGCGGCTGGCCGATTACCTGTCCGGGCTCTATGCCGGGATCATTGACCGGAGCCTGCTTCTGACCGGCACGCTGCTGCACGATTTTGCCAAGGAGCGGGAATTTACGTTCTCGGGGCTCGGCATGGTCACGGATTATTCGCTCTCCGGCCAGCTGATCGGCCATCTGGTCATGGGCGCGCAGGAACCACGGCGAGCCGGACTTCGGCGCGGCCGTGCGCCCCATGTGCGCCGAGGCGGAGCTGTTGTCGCTGATCGACCTGGTCGACAGCCGCATGGAGATCTACGCCGAGGCCCTGCAGGAGCTGCCGGAGGGCACGTTCTCCGGCCGTATCTTCGCGCTGGACAAAAAGATCTACCGCCATCACTGAGCAAACCGCCGCCGGGGCCCTGCCCCGGCGGTTCATACTATCCCAGGCGCGGGCATATACTCCAATAGCATACACAGCCTGGAGGTGCCCGTATGACAGAGGACTTACTCACCAGAGCCAGGGAACTGGCTGTGTACATCATCGAAAACCGCGCCACCATCCGGCAGGCGGCAAAGCACTTCGGACTTTCCAAATCGACCGTACACAAGGACCTTGCCGAGCGGCTGCCGGCTGCGAACCACGCGCTGTACGCCGCGGTCCGCGAGATCCTTGACGAAAACAAGGCCGAGCGCCACATCCGCGGCGGTCTGGCGACCAGAAAAAAAATACAAGGGATACTGAATTGTTGGTTTTTACCGGGCTTTTTCCTGCTTCTGGAGAAGGCCCGGCACTTTTTGTGCAGACAGCTAAAAATTTATGAGTTTTAGAAAAAATTTTTTAGAAAATGGGTTGATTCTTTGGTACGGACGCGATATACTCGAATCAGGAAGCAACTCCAAACAACAACAACACAAACGTTCAGGAGGCTAAGTATTATGAAATACGGTCGTACCTTTAACTTCTCCGCCGGTCCCGCCATGATGCCGGAACCCGTTCTGGAAGAGATCCGGGACGAGATGATGAACTACCGCGGCAGCGGCATGTGCGTCATGGAAATGTCGCACCGCTCCCCTGTTTTCCAGCAGATCATCGACGAGGCCGAGCAGGATCTGCGCGACCTCATGGGCATTCCCGACAACTACAAGGTCCTGTTCATTCAGGGCGGCGCAACGCTCCAGTTCTCCATGATCCCCATGAACCTCATGAAGAACGGCAAGGCCGTCTACATCGAGACCGGCGCATGGTCCAAGAAGGCCATCGCGGAAGCCAAGAAGGTCGGCGAGGTCATCGTCGCCGCTTCCAGCAAGGACAAGAACTATACCTACGTGCCCGACTGCTCCGATCTGGAGATCCCCGAGGACACCGATTACGTCTACATCTGCGAGAACGAGACCATCCACGGCGTAACGTGGAACAAGCTGCCGAACACGAAGGGCCACGTCCTCGTCTCCGACCAGTCCTCCATGTTCCTGTCCAAGCCCTGCAACGTGTCTGATTACGGCATGATCTACGCAGGCGTGCAGAAGAACGTCGGCCCCGCCGGCATGGTCGTCTCATCGTCCGTGAGGATCTGATCCGCGACGATCTGAAGGATCTGCCCATCTACCTGCAGTACAGCACGCACGCAGGCGCAGGCTCCATGTACAACACCCCGAACTGCTGGGCGATCTACTGCTGCGGCAAGGTCTTCAAGTACCTCAAGTCCATCGGCGGCCTCGAAGAGATGCACAAGCGCAACCTCGACAAGGCAAAGGTCTTCTATGACTTCCTGGATTCTTCCAAGATGTTCAAGGGCACCGTCGAGCCTGAGTTCCGCTCCCTCATGAACATCCCGTTCGTGACCGAGTCTGCCGATCTCGACAAGGAAGTTGTCGCCGCTACCAAGGCAGCCGGCTATGACAACCTCAAGGGCCACAAGTCCGTCGGCGGCCTGCGCGCTTCCATCTACAACGCCATGCCCAAGGAAGGCGTGGAAGCTCTCGTCGAATTCCTGAAGAACTTCGAAGCCAACTACGGCAAATAAGAAAACCTTACAAGGCACGGCGCAGGTCGCGCCTTATTTCACAGAACAAATATAAGGAGATTTTATCATGCGTATTCTCGTTACCGATGGAATGGACAAGACCGCAATGGCGCAGCTGCGCGAGGCAGGTCACGAGGTCGTCGAGCAGTTCTATGAGCCGGATGAGCTGGGCGCAGCGCTGCGCGAGTTTGACGCGGTCGTCGTTCGCTCCAAGACCAAGGTTCGCGCGAACCACATCGATGAGGCCAAGGGCGGCAAGCTGAAGCTGATCATCCGCGGCGGTGTCGGCGTTGACAACATCGATGTAAAGTACGCCGAGGAAGCCGGCATCACCGTCAAGAACACCCCGAAGGCTTCCTCTCAGTCCGTCGCAGAACTGGCCATGGGTCATATGTTCTCCTGCGCACGTTATCTTTCCATCGCGGGCCACACCATGCGCGAGGACAAGTGGGAAAAGAAGGCCTACGGCAAGGGCATCGAACTGCAGGGCAAGACGCTCGGCATTGTCGGCTTCGGCCGCATCGGCCAGCATCTCGGTGTCATGGCGAAGGCTATCGGCATGACTGTTATCGCCTTCGATATCTTCCACATCCCCGGCATCGAAGAGCAGCTGGGCATTCCCTATGTCGAGATGGACGAACTGCTTGCCAAGTCCGACTTCATCTCCGTCCATGCCCCGGCAGTTGACGGCGGCGCACTGATTAACGCTGAGCGCATCGCAAAGATGAAGGACGGCGTGTGCATCATCAATACCTCCCGCGGCACGAACGTTGACGAGGCCGCGCTGCTTGCCGCACTCGAGAGCGGCAAGGTCCGTGCTGCTGGTCTGGACGTCTACGCCGACGAGCCCGCCACCAACTACGCGCTGTACTGCCACCCGATGGTTTCCTGCACGCCGCACATCGGCGCTGCCACCGTCGAGGCGCAGAAGCGCATCGGCGCGGAGATTGTGGATATTATCACCAATTTCAAGGCATAATTTCAGTCATTTCGCACAGGCATCCGCGCTTGTATTTCTGGCGCGGATGCGATATGATGATTTTGAGCAAATTGTAAAAAGCTCGCAATAGATTTGGTATCATTTTTGAGGAGGATTTACCAAAATGAATGCTTATGTAGCCAGTGTCATCGATTATGTAAAGACGACGCATGCCAACCAGCCTGAATTCGTTCAGACTGTAGAAGAGGTCCTCTCTTCCGTTTCCCCGATCATGGACGCGCATCCCGAATACGAGAAGGTTGACCTTCTGAAGAGAATGGTCGAGCCCGAGCGAATGTTCACCTTCCGCGTCTGCTGGATGGACGACAAGGGCGAATATCACACCAACCGCGGCTGGCGCTGCCAGTTCAACGGCGCGATCGGCCCGTACAAGGGCGGCCTGCGCTTCCAGAAGAACGTTTACGAAGGCATCATCAAGTTCCTGGGCTTCGAGCAGACCTTCAAGAACTCCCTGACCGGCCTGCCCATCGGCGGCGCCAAGGGCGGCTCCGACTTCGATCCCGCCGGCAAGTCCGACGCGGAGGTCATGCGCTTCTGCCAGAGTTTCATGACGGCGCTGTACCGTTACATCGGGCCGGACATCGACGTGCCCGCCGGTGATATGGGCGTGGGCGGCCGCGAGATCGGCTATCTGTACGGCCAGTACCGCCGCCTGAAGGGCGTCTGGGAGAACGGTGTTCTCACCGGCAAGGGCATGAGCTACGGCGGCTCCCTGATCCGTCCGGAAGCAACCGGCTACGGCGCTGTCTACTATCTGCAGGAAGTCCTGAAGCACGAGAACGACACCATCGAGGGCAAGCGCATTGCGATCTCCGGCTACGGCAACGTTGCATGGGGTATCATGAAGAAGTCCGCTGAGCTCGGCGCCAAGGTTACATACTTTGCCGGCCCGGACGGCTACATCCATGATCCGGACGGCGTCACCGGCGAAAAGCTCGACTACATCCTCGAGATGCGCGCCAAGGACCCGATGCACTGCAAGCCCTATGCCGACAAGTACGGCGTGGAGTTCGTTCCGGGTGAAAAGTGCTGGGGCGTGAAGGACGTCGACGTCTACATGCCGGCGGCTACGCAGAACGACGTCAAGATGGAGTCCGCAGAGAAGATCGCGGCTTCCGGCGTCAAGTACTACATCGAGGTCGCCAACATGCCGACCACGAACGACGCTCTGAACTACCTGCGCGCGCAGAAGCACATGATCGTCGCTCCGTCCAAGGCTGTCAACGCGGGCGGCGTCGGCGTCTCTTTATCGGTGATATCGCATATGGGACTCGTTTGACGATCGAGAATATTACATTTGAGAATGCACATGTGCAGGACCCGGGCGGCCACTCACAATACAGTTGGGCGGCTGTCGTTGTCGGACATGGCCCAATGGATTGTTTTTATAATTTTGATAAGATGAAAAAGCATGGACAACACCATGCGACAATGCGACCTGCACGTTTAAAAAATATTACTGTGAAGAACAGCGTTGTGACCGGTGCGCACAATACTGCGGCCATCCTGGGCTACAGTTCCTCTATGTATAACACCAGTCATCTTTTGACCATTGCAGCGTCATTGATACGTTTATTGGCGGAGGCTACGCGCAAGGATCGGAAGCTACAAACACTGCCGCGATTCTCTTCTGCATGGGTTTTACAAACGTCAAAGTAACAGACTGCTTCGCAAGCGGCGTGCTTCTCTACTCTGATGGTCTTACTTCTCCCGAACTATCCGTACATTTTACCAACTATAACTCGAATCTTTGGCTCGGCACTCTCTACAACGACTATTGTTTCGTTCTCGACGACGAGGGCGTTTATTACTGCTACCTCCGTAGAACAGCAGAAGGAAAAGTAAAAAGCAGAATTAGAATTCTCTGACACAAACACCGCGACAAACTGCGCCATTGTTTACCCGGTCGTGTTCCATTACTCCAACAACACCGATATCAAGGAATACGTTCGTGTCAACAAGCCGCTGAAGGGCACATGGTATGCAGAGGAAGCCTGCATCAACGCAGGTCACGCAAATCAACGGTGCAACGATGTATCCGAGTGTAGAAACGAGAGAATTCAAAAATGACGAAACCTACGAGACGCAGGATACCAGCAAAGTTGCGAATCCGCTGACGCACGCGGTCATCCATCTCTATACCAAGGAAAAATATGTCCCGGAGCAGCCGACGACTGATTATCTCATTCCTGGTCTCTGGCTCAACACCAATGATCATTATTCTTATCTGATCGGCTATTCCGACGGCACGGTACGGCCGAACGGGAAGATCACCCGGGCGGAGGTCGCGACGATCTTCTTCCGGCTGCTGGATGACGACACGCGCGCGAAGTACTGGTCTTCCGAGAATAATTTCTCCGACGTTTCGGCTGACAAGTGGTACAACAACGCGGTCTCCACGCTCTCTAACATGGGCGTGATCGGCGGCTATGCCGACGGCACGTTCCGGCCGGATGCACCGATCTCCCGCGCGGAGTTTGCGAAGATCGCTGTCAGCTTCACGCAGAATACCGGTTCCGCGACCTACAATTACTTCACTGACGTGAAGACGACCGACTGGTTTGCACCCTATGTCACGGCGGCGAAGGACGCCGGCCTGATCGAGGGCTACTCCGACGGTTCGTTCAAGCCTGAGAGCAAGATCACCCGCGCCGAGGCCTGCGCCATCGTCAACCGCACGCTCGGCCGCAAGCCGTCGAAGGCGCACATGAAGATCTCCGACCGCATCGACTGGCCGGATGTGCAGACCACGGACTGGTTCTATGAGGCCATCATGGAGGCCACCAACAGCCACACCTACCAGATGGGCAAGCGCGTCGAGACCTGGAACGACAAGCTGCCGCAGCGCGACTGGGCCGCCCTCGAGACCGGCTGGGCGAATGCCTACACCGGACCGCCCGGCAACGGCGGGAAGTCCGCTGAAGCCATTGGCGTGCATAAAAACCCCCGCCCTGGAAGCCCGGGACGGGGGTTTGCTGCAAATTTGCGGTGCCTTCCCCTACGAGGGCCAGGTCCCTACCAGTCCCTTCCATTTCCCCTTCCAGGGGAGCCCTGGGCGGGAAAAAAAGCCTCCCTTTGCAGGGAGGCTTTTGGTCATGTTTCGTTGGCGAGGTATCTTGCGACGTAGACGCCGCTGGCGGAGGCGTGGGAGAGGGAGTGGGTGATGCCGCTGCCGTCGCCGATGATGAACAGGCCCTTGTGCGAGGTCTCGAGGTTTTCGTCGACGGAGACCTCCATATTATAAAACTTGACCTCGACGCCGTAGAGCAGCGTGTCGTCGTTGGCCGTGCCGGGCGCGATCTTGTCGAGCGCGTAGATCATTTCGATGATGCTGTCGAGAATGCGCTTCGGGATGACGAGCGAGAGGTCGCCGGGCGTGGCGGAGAGCGTCGGGGTGACGAAGGACTTTTCGATGCGCTTGGGCGTCGAGCGCTGGCCGCGGATGAGATCGCCGAAGCGCTGGACCATGACGCCGCCGCCGAGCATGTTCGACAGCCGCGCGATAGACTCGCCGTAGCCGTTGGAGTCCTTGAAGGGCTCGGTGAAGTGCTTGGAGACGAGCAGGGCGAAGTTGGTGTTCTCGGTCTGCTTGTCGGGTCCTTCGTAGCTGTGGCCGTTGACGGTGACGATGCCGTTGGTGTTCTCGGTGACGACGGCGCCCTTCGGGTTCATGCAGAAGGTGCGGACGAGATCCTGATATTTTTCGGTCTTGTAGACGATCTTGCTCTCGTACAGCTCGTCGGTCAGGTGCTTGAAAATTTCGGCGGGCAGCTCGACGCGCACGCCGATGTCGACGCGGTTGGACTTGGTCTCGATGGCGAGGTCCTTACAGACGCTCTCCATCCACTTGCTGCCGCTGCGGCCGACGGAGATGATGCACTGGCTGCAGGTGTGGCTGCCGGAGTCGGTGACGATCTCGTAGCCGCCGTCCTTGGCCAGGGACCTTGCGCACGGGGGTGCGGAAGTGGAAATCGACCTTCGGCTCGAGCTCGGCGAAGAGGTTTTTCAGCACAACGAAGTTGATATCCGTGCCGAGATGGCGGACGGAGGCGTCGAGCAGGTGGAGGCCGCACTGCAGGCATCTGGTCTTGAAGGCGCTGTTGGCCGTGGAATAGAGCTTCGTGTTCTCGCCGCCGTGGCTGACGTTGATCTCGTCCACGTAGTGCATGAGCTCCATGGCCTGCTTCTTGCCGATGTATTCGTACAGCGTGCCGCCGAAGTCGTTGGTCAGGTTATATTTGCCGTCGGAAAACGCGCCTGCGCCGCCGAAGCCGTTCATGATCGCGCAGGTCGGGCAGCCGATGCAGTGCTTGACGGTCTTGCCGTCGATGGGACATCTGCGCTTTTCGAGCGGCTGGCCCTCTTCAAACACGGCGATCTTTTTGTCCGGACAGAGCTTCGAGAGCTCGTAGGCGGAGAAAATGCCGCCGGGGCCGGCACCGATAATGATCACATCATATTGCATGGGAAAATCGTCCTTTCCATAGGCGTTTTACAGCTCAGTATAACATATCCCGCGCCCGCGCGGCAAGCGGGCGCGGGATAGAAATTCCGAATGGCGGGCATAAGACAGGGCGGGGGACGGGACTTCTTTTGTTCATTCTGCCAAAGTGCGAAAAACGCTGGCGCTGCAGGGAAAAATGAAAAATTTATTTTTGTTTTACGCGATTTTTTGTTGACGCGGTTCGTGATTTCTGCTATAATCCATATTTGCGTGGGCCTGCCTGCGTATTTGCGCGTGAACAATCCGAGAAAGGAGGAACAACATGCCTACTTTTAACCAGCTGGTAAGAAAGGGAAGAGAGCAGTCTACCTACAAGTCCACGGCTCCGGCTCTGCAGAAGGGTATCAACACTCTGAAGAACCGCTCTACTGACCTGTCTTCGCCGCAGAAGAGAGGCGTCTGCACCGCAGTCCGTACCACCACCCCCAAGAAGCCGAACTCTGCTCTTCGTAAGATCGCCCGTGTGCGTCTGACCAACGGTTATGAAGTTTCCGCTTACATTCCCGGCGTTGGCCACAACCTGCAGGAGCACTCCGTGGTTCTGATCCGCGGCGGCCGTGTTAAGGATCTTCCTGGTGTTCGTTACCACATTATCCGTGGTACGCTCGACACCCAGGGCGTTCAGGGCCGCATGCAGGCCCGCAGCAAGTACGGCGCAAAGCGCCCGAAGGCTGGCAAGAAGAAGTAATTCTTCTGTCTATCATCGCAATTCTGCCTTGTGCAAGGCGATGCCTTGCTGAGAGTTTTTTATATATATTTTTATGAGAACCTCTTGGCAGGCACCCACGGAAGCTTCGGGCTTCCGAAGTACCTATGAAATCATTTTATGAAGGAGGGAAGCAAAGTGCCCAGAAGAGGTAATGTTCCCAAGAGAGAGATCCTTCCGGATCCGATCTACGGTTCCGTTCTGGTGACCAAACTCGTCAACAGCATCATGCTCGACGGCAAGAAGGGCGTAGCCCAGAAGGTCGTCTACGGTGCGTTCCAGATCGTGGAAGAGAAGACCGGCAAGTCCGGTCTGGAGGCTTTCCAGCAGGCCATGGAAAATATCATGCCCGCCGTGGAAGTCAAGACCCGCCGTGTCGGTGGTGCGAACTATCAGGTTCCGATCGAGTTCGTCCTGAAAGACGTCAGACCCTGGGCCTGCGTTGGCTGACGAACTATAGCCGCGCGAGAAGTGAGAAGACCATGAAAGAGCGCCTTGCCGGCGAACTCATGGATGCCTGCAACAACACGGGTGCCGCTGTCAAGAAGCGCGAAGACACCCACAAGATGGCCGAGGCCAACAAGGCATTCTCTCACTTCCGCTGGTAATTACAAAAGGAGAACAGCATGCCAAGACAATACTCACTTGAGAATACGAGAAACATTGGCATCATGGCGCATATCGATGCAGGCAAGACCACGACGACCGAACGGATCTTGTTTTACACCGGTGTCAACTACAGACTTGGCGAGACGCACGAAGGCACTGCCACCATGGACTGGATGGAGCAGGAGCAGGAGCGTGGCATCACGATCACCTCCGCCGCTACCACCTGCCATTGGAAGGGCGTGCGGATCAACATCATCGACACCCCGGGTCACGTGGACTTCACGGTCGAGGTCGAGCGCTCCTTGCGCGTGCTGGACGGCTGCGTGACAGTTCTGTGCGCCAAGGGCGGCGTGGAGCCGCAGACCGAAACTGTCTGGAGACAGGCTGACAAATATCATGTTCCGCGTCTTGTGTATGTCAACAAGATGGACATGATGGGTGCCGATTTCTTCAATGTCCTGAAGATGATGGACGAACGGCTCAAGTGTAACGCAGTTCCCATCCAGCTGCCCATCGGCAAGGAAGATACCTTCCGCGGCGTGATCGATCTCATCAAAATGAAGGCGTATGTCTTCTACGATGAACTCGGTAAGGACATGCGCGAGGAAGCAATCCCCGCTGATATGGAGGAACTTGCAAAGCAGCCACGACCACATGCTCGAGTCGATCTCCGACGAGGACGAAGAGATCATGATGCGCTATCTGGAAGGGGAGGACATCCCCGAAAAGATGATCCGTGCTGCGCTGCGCCGCGCGACGATCGGCAATAAGACCGTTCCGGTTACCTGCGGCTCTTCGTACAAGAATAAGGGCGTTCAGGAACTGCTGGATGCGATTGTCGAGTATATGCCGTCACCTCTGGACAAAAAAGCAGTTACCGGCATCAACCCGAAGACCGACGAGGAAGAAACACGCGAGCCGTCTGATGAGGCTCCGTTTGCCGCGCTGGCCTTCAAGATCATGACGGATCCCTACGTTGGAAAGCTGGCGTTCTTCCGCGTGTACTCCGGCTCACTGGAGGCAGGCAAGACCGTCCTGAACACCAACAAAAAGCAGCGTGAGCGTATGGGCAGAATCCTGCTCATGCACGCGAACCACAGAGAGGATCTCCCCGTTGTGTATTCCGGCGATATCGCTGCGGCGGTCGGCCTGAAGAATACCACGACGGGTGATACGCTCTGCGACGAAAAGCACCCCATCGTGCTCGAAATATGGTCTTCCCCGAGCCGTCATTCGCGTGGCAATCGAGCCGAAGACCAAGGCCGGGCAGGAAAAGATGGGCATCGCACTCGCAAGCTTGCCGAAGAGGATCCCACGTTCAAAACCTACACCGATGAAGAGACCGGCCAGACGATCATCGCCGGCATGGGCGAGCTTCATCTGGAGATTATCGTAGACCGTCTGCTCCGCGAGTTCAAGGTGGAAGCCAACGTCGGTGCGCCGCAGGTCGCCTACAAAGAGACCATTCGCAAGAAGGTCAATCAGGAGACGAAGTATGCGCGTCAGTCCGGCGGCAAGGGCCAGTACGGCCATGTCAAGATCATCGTCGAACCCAACGAGAGCGGCAAGGGCTTCGAGTTTATCAACGCCACCGTTGGCGGTTCCGTCCCGAAGGAATTCATTCCTGCGGTCGAACAGGGCATTCGCGGCGCGATGGAGTCCGGCGTGCTCGCCGGGTTCCCCGTGGTCGATGTGAAGGTCACGCTGTACGACGGCTCCTACCACGAGGTGGACTCCTCGGAGCTGGCCTTTAAGATCGCCGGTTCCATGGCCTTCAAGGAGGCCTGTCAGAAGGCGGATCCCGTGATTCTCGAGCCTATTATGAAGGTCTGCATCATTGTCCCTGACGAGTATATGGGCGATGTCATCGGCGATGTCACCTCCCGGCGCGGCAACATCGCAGGCCTGACACAGCGCAACGGCGCGCAGCAGATCGACTGCTTCGTTCCGCTGTCGGAGATGTTCGGCTATGCAACGAATCTTCGCTCGCGGACGCAGGGTCGCGGTCAGTTCACCATGGAGCCGAGCCACTATGTGGAGCTCTCCAAAAACCTGGCGGACGCCGTCATTTCGAAGCGCAGAGGCGTATAACCGCGCCGCACCCGTTTGCGTTGGAAATTCTTCTTGTCAAATCGGCAAATGTCGTGTATGATGAAGAGGATGCAAAAATAATACTGTAAGAGAATTAACTAAGGAGGATTCATCCAAATGGCAAAACAGCATTTTATTAAGGATAAGCCCCATGTCAACATCGGCACCATCGGTCACATCGACCATGGCAAGACCACGCTGACCGCTGCTATCACCAAGTACCTTGCTTTCTTCGGCGATGCCGAGTACACCGACTACTCTTCCATCGATAAGGCTCCGGAAGAGCGCGAGCGCGGCATTACCATCAACACCGCGCACGTCGAGTATCAGACCAACGACCGTGTTGGCCACAACTACAAGACCGGCGAAGACGGCGTTCAGATCAAGGGCCGTCATTATGCCCACGTTGACTGCCCGGGCCACGCCGACTATATCAAGAACATGATCACCGGTGCTGCGCAGATGGACGGCGCCATCCTGGTCATCGCTGCTTCCGACGGCCCCATGGCTCAGACCAAGGAGCATCTGCTGCTTGCCCGTCAGGTTAACGTTCCTTCCGTCCTCGTCTTCCTGAACAAGGTTGACCAGGTTGACGACGAAGAACTGCTCGAACTCGTCGAGATGGAAGTCCGCGAGACGCTGGACTTCTACGGCTTCCCCGGCGATGACACCCCCATCATCCGTGGCTCCGCTCTGAACGCTCTGGCTTCCGAGTCCACCGACCCGAAGGCTCCCGAGTACAAGTGCATCGAAGAACTCATGCAGGCTGTTGACACTTGGATTCCGACCCCGGACCGCAAGGCTGACATGCCCTTCCTGATGCCGGTTGAGGACGTCTTCACCATCTCCGGCCGTGGCACCGTTGCTACCGGTCGTGTCGAGCGTGGCGTTATCAAGAAGAACGAGCCTGTCGAAATCGTTGGCCTCGCGGACGAGAAGAAGGCCACCGTCGTCACCGACATCGAAATGTTCCACAAGCTCATGGACTACGCTGAAGCCGGCGACAACATCGGCGCTCTGCTCCGCGGCATCGACAAGAAGTCCATCGAAAGAGGCCAGGTTCTGGCCAAGCCCGGCTCCATCCATCCGCCACACCAAGTTCACCGGTCAGGTTTACGTCCTGTCCAAGGAAGAAGGCGGCCGTCATACCCCGTTCTTCAACAACTATCGTCCGCAGTTCTACTTCAGAACCACTGACGTTACCGGCATCATCTCTCTGCCCGAAGGCGTTGAGATGTGCATGCCTGGCGATAACGTCGACATGAACGTCGAGCTGATCACCCCGATCGCTATCGAGAAGGGCCTGCGTTTCGCTATCCGTGAGGGTGGCCGTACCGTCGGTTCCGGCGTCGTCATCGAGATCGACGAGTAATTTCGCCAAATGCTGCCGCAGCGGCGCGAGGCCGTCACGGTCTACCGCCTGCAGGCATGCGAGCCGCAGCTCGAGCGGCAGGTCCGCGCGTTCGTCTGGGCGCGGGAAAGCGGCCTCGCCGCCGGCCGGCTCGTGCTCGCGGGCGGAGAAGAGACGCCCGAGACCGAGGCTCTGGCCCGGCAGCTGGCGAAGGCCTACGCGTGCGTCGAGTATGTGTCCTGCAGCGAATGTTACGGAGGCTCCGGATAAAAGATCGGAGCCTTTTCAGGAGAGTATGGAATGGAACAGGAATCGCAAATGATACAGGGGACCGTTCTGGCGGTCATTTATCAGAACCCCGAAAACGGCTACTGCGTGCTGAAGGTCCGCACGGAGCAGGGGGAGACGGTCACCGTCGTCGGGGACCATCCCCATGAGCGTCGTGGGCGAGCGGCTGGCGATCGTCGGCAAGTGGACGCGCCACCAGAGTTTCGGCCAGCAGTTTGAGGCGGAGTTTCTCGAGCGCCTCATGCCGGAGACGACGAGCGAGATCCTGGCTTTTTTGTCCTCCCGCGCCGTCAAGGGCATCGGCCCGCGGACGGCGGAGAAGATCGTCGGCCGCTTCGGCGACCAGAGCCTGACCGTGCTCGAGCAGGACCCCATGCGCCTGACCGAGATCCCCGGGATCACAGAGAAAAAGGCGCAGGAGATGGCCGAGAGCTTCCAGCGCCAGTCCGGCATCCGGCGGCTCATCGAGTTTCTGACCATGTACCACCTGCCGGCGCAGCTTGCCGTACGGCTCTACCGCGCCTACGGCGAACTTGCGCAGGAAGCGCTGCGCGACGACCCGTATCTGCTGACAGACGAGTATTACCGCGCGGATTTCTCGCAGGTCGATGCCTTTGCCATCGCACTTGGCGTCAGCGCCGACGATGAGCGGCGCGTGGAGGCCGGGATCCTGTTTGAGCTCTCCTATAATCTCGGCGCGGGCCATACCTTTATCCCACAGGACAAGCTTCGTGCGGCAACCTGCGCGCTGCTTGAACTGGACGGCGAGACCATCGACGCAGGCTTCACGCGCCTGCAGGAGCAGGAGCGGATGCAGTGCAGCGAGCTTGCCGGACTCACGGCCTGCTATCTGCCGGAGCTCTATGAGGCGGAAACGTATGTCTGCCGCCGCATCCTCAGCATGGCAGAGGCGGAGCTGCCGGAGCCGAAGCGGCTGGACGCGCTGCTGGAGACGATCGAGGATCGGCAGGAGATCGACTATGCGCCCGAGCAGCTTGCCGCCATCCGAGCGGCGGCTGCGCAGCAGCTTCTGATCGTGACCGGCGGCCCCGGCACGGGCAAAACGACGGTCATGTCGGGCATTTTGCGGTTGTTTGACGCGCTGAAACTCAAAACACAGCTCGCCGCACCGACCGGCCGGGCCGCAAGCGGCTGGCTGAGGTGACGGGCCGCGAGGCCTCGACCATCCACCGGCTTCTGGAGGCACAGTTTGACGAGCAGACGGGCGCGATGGCCTTTTACACGATGAGGATGCGCCGCTTAGCCTGCGATGCGATGATCGTGGATGAGACATCGATGGTGGATCTGCAGCTTATGGCATCGCTTTTGAAGGCACTCAAGCCCGGCTGCCGCCTGCTTCTTGTCGGCGACCCGGATCAGCTGCCGCCCGTCGGTGCCGGAAACGTATTTTCGGATCTCATCCGCAGCGGCGTGGTGCAGACTGTCCGGCTGACACGAGATCTTCCGGCAGGCACAAAGAGCCTCATCGTCATGAATGCCCACGCAGTCAATCAGGGTGAGCTGCCTGTGCTCACGGCCACCGACCGGGACTTTTTCTTCCTGCGCCGCCGCGACCCGGCCGCAGCGGTGAAAACGATCCACAGGAGCTCTGCCAGACGCGGCTGCCCAAAAACATGGGTATCGCGCCCGCGGACATTCAGGTGCTCAGCCCCAGCCGGAAGCACGAGACAGGCACAAAGGCACTGAATCTTGCGCTTCAGGCCGTGCTGAATCCGCCTGCGGAGGGCAAAAAAGAAAAAAAACACGGAGATTTTTCCTTCCGAAGGCGATCGGGTAATGCAAATCCGGAATAACTATGATATAATGTGGAAACGGGCCGACGGACTTGGCGCTGGAACCGGCATTTTCAACGGCGATATCGGCTGCATCCTGGACATCGATTTCCAGGAGGAAACGATGTCCGTCCAGTTTGATGACCGGACGGCGGAATACAGCTTCGATATGCTCTCGGAGCTTGAACCGGCCTATGCCATGACCGTCCATAAGAGTCAGGGCAGCGAATACCGTGCGGTTATGCTCTGCCTGTGCGGCGGGCCGCAGCCGCTCTTGACCAGAAGCGTTTTATATACCGCGATTACGCGCGCGCGGAGCTTCTGATCATCGTCGGCAATGAGGAAACCGTCGCCGCCATGACCCGCAATGACCGCCGCCAGCGGCGCTATTCGGGCTTAAGCTCCGGCTGGAGGGCAAGGTATGAGCATCGTTTCGTGGCTGCTTGATCTGCTGTACCCGCCCAAATGTGTGGTCTGCCGCAGACTTCTGACGGGCAAAGGCCCGGTGTGCCCTCGCTGCCTCGACTCGCTCCCTGAGTATGACGGTGCCGCGCCGGCAGGTGCGCTTTACAGCGGCGGCGCGGTCAGTTTTTACTATGAGGGCGAGCTGCGTGAGTCGTTCCTGCGCTTCAAATTCGGCGGTTCGGCGTTTTACGCGCAGACCTACGGCGCGTGGATGGCTCACACGATCGAAGATAAGCTTGCGGGGGCCGCTACGACGTGCTCACATGGGCGCCGGTCAGCCGCCGAGAAAGCGCTCGCGCGGGTATGACCAGTCGGAGCTTCTTGTGCCGCGAGATTGGAATACATCTCAGACTCGAATCCATGCAGACGCTCCGGAAAATCGGATTCCGCCCGCACAGTCCACGCTCACGGATGCAGCCCAGAGGCGGGCAAACGTCTCCGGAGCGTACGGGCCGGAACGGCCGGAGTGCTTGACGGAAGGCGTGTCCTGCTGATCGACGATATCGTAACGACTGGCGCAACGCTCGCAGAGTGCAGCCGCGTGCTGCGCTGGCGGGCGCGTTGGACGTCGTATATGCGGCATTCGCCGCGCCGAGAAAACAAGACTGAAGGATACAACGCTATGAAACTGATTCGTGATATCGGCATCGACCTTGGCACGGCGAACGTGCTCTGCTGCGTAGAGGGGGCAGCGGAATTGTCCTGCGCGAACCGTCGGTCGTGGCCGTAGACAAGAATACCGGTAAGGTGCTGCAGGTCGGCGCAGCCGCACGGAATATGCTTGGCCGCACCCCCGGCAATATTGTCGCCGTGCGCCCGCTGCGCGACGGCGTCATTACCGACTATGAAATGACAGAGAAGATGCTTGAGCAGTTCCTCAAGAAGATCAACAAATTCACGCTCGTGAAGCCCCGTGTGGTCGTTTCCGTTCCGTCCGGCATCACCGAGGTCGAGGAGCGTGCGGTCATTCAGGCCGCTATGGAGGCCGGCGCGCGCCGCGTGTACCTGATCGAAGAGCCGTTCGCCGCCGCGCTTGGCGCGAAGCTGGCGATTTCCGGGCCGGAGGGACACATGGTCGTCGATATCGGCGGCGGCACGACAGACATCGCCGTTTTGAGTCTGAACGGAATCGCAACGTCGTCCTCCATCAAGGTCGCGGGAGACACGTTCGACGAGGCAGTTGCGGCCTATATGCGCAAGCGCTACGGGATGCTCATCGGCCTGAATACAGCGGAGGAGGTCAAGATTACCATCGGCTGCGTGTACCCGCGCCCACAGGAACTTTCGATGCTTGTCAAGGGCCGCGACGCGAAAACGGGCCTTCCAAACGAGGTAACAATTTCGTCGATGAGATGCTCGAGGCCTTCAAGCGCCCGGCGCGGCAGATCGTCGATGAGGTTCTGGACGTTCTGGAGCATTCTCATCACCGGAGCTCGTGGCGGATATCGCGCAGAACGGCATCGTGCTCACGGGCGGCGGGAGTCTGCTCTACGGCTTCGACAAGCTCATCTCCGAGCGCACGCAGATCGCCTGCTCCATCGCGGACGACGCAGATTCCTGCGTGGCCAACGGCTGCGGGCGGAGCCTGCAGTGGATCGGTTCCATGCAGGAGGGCACCATCAACCTGGCCCGCCGCAAGCTCATGAAAGACACAATAAAAAAAGCACCCCCGAAAGGTCCGGGTGTTTGAGAACGGAGAGAGCTATGAAAAAGACCATGGACGCGAACCAGATCAAGCTGCTGGCGATCCTCGCCATGACGATCGACCATATCGCCTGGCTGGTGTTCCCGGGGTATTCGAAGGCACCGCTGGCGCTGCTCATGCATCTGATCGGGCGGATGACCTGCCCCATCATGTGCTTTTTTATCGCCGAGGGCTATTATCACACGCGGGATCTGAACCGGTACACGCTGCGGCTGTTCGTGTTCGCGGTGATCTCGCACTTTGCGTACATCTTCGCGTCGCAGGACTTTGTGGACGCGCGGTCGTTTATCCCGTTTTATTACGGCGGGATCCTGAACCAGACGAGCGTGATGTGGTCGCTGGCGTGGGGCCTTGTGATGCTGCGCGTGGCGAACCACCCGGGCTACAGCCAGCTCAAAAAGACGCTGCTGGTCGTATTGATCTGCCTGGTGAGCTTCCCGAGCGACTGGAGCTGCATCGCGAGCCTCTGCGTGCTCGCGTTCGGCACGAACCGCGGGGATCTGAAGGCGCAGGGGCGGTGGCTGCTGTTTTACGTGGCGCTGTATGCGGCGGTGTACTGCTTCGCGCTGGACGTGGTCTATGGGCTTCTGCAGATGGCGGTAGCGCTGTCGCTGCCGGTGCTCGCGCGCTATAACGGCCTGCGCGGCAAGGACCCGCGCATCAACCGCGTCATGAAATGCCTCTTCCACCTCTACTACCCCCTCCACCTCGCCATCCTCGGCACGATCCAGTATCTGCGGTAAGGGCGCGCAGGAGCACGGGAGAAGATCAAGAAAACGCCCCGCCGGATGGCTTCCATCCGGCGGGGCGTTGGTTTATGGGGTTTCCGCCGTCAGAGCGGGAGGTAGGAGAAGAGCCAGGTGAAGAGGGGACGAAGAGCAGGGCGGGCAGGAGATCAGCGGTCTTGATCTTCGTGAGGCCGAGCATGTTGAGGCTGATGGCCACGATCATGACCGAGCCGCAGCAGGTCAGCTCCGCGATGGCCGCGTCGGACAGGACCGGGGCCAGAACCTGCGCAAGCAGGACGATCGCCCCTTGGAAGACCAGGACGAACCCGGCCGAGCACAGAACGCCGATGCCGAGCGTGACGGACAGCATGCAGGAGGAGATGCAGTCCAGCAGGGACTTGGTGAACAGCAGCTCGTAGTCCTGCCGGAGGCCCGCGTTGATGCAGCCGACGAAGGTCATCGCGCCGATGCAGAACAGCAAGGACGCGGTCACAAAGCCCTCGGCCACGCTGGTCTTTCCGTCCGTGCGGCGGAAGCGCGACTCGATGGCCTTGCCCAGGCGGGCGAGCGCGCCGTCGAGATCCAGAAGCGTGCCCGCGGCGGTGCCGAGGACCATGGAGACGATCAGAACCAGCGTGTTTTCGCCCTTCAGCATGCCGCTGACGCCGGCATAGAGCGTGCAGAGGGAGATGGCGGTCATGATCGCGCCGGAGACCTTTTCCGGGATGCCTTTCCGGGCCAGAAGACCGACGGTGCTGCCGAGCAGGACGGCCAGCGTATTGACGAGAACAGCGAGCATGCGAAGCGCTCCTTCCTGAAAGTTCCGGTGAAAATCGCCACCATCCTACCACACAGGGCGGAAAAAAGGAAGATTTTTTCGAAAAATAGGGAAAAAGCGTGAAAAAAGCGGGAAAATTCAGGTCGAATCAGGGACGATCTTCCAAAAAAGGTAGAAATCCAGAGCAAAATGTAGTATAATAAGACCATCTTTATAACAGTATCCGTACACTGTGCGGATATCCGGAGAGAGTATGAAATTACGCAGGAAAAAGCGAATGCTGGCTGCGGCGCGCAGAAAGCAGCGGGCGCAGCGGCTGAAACTGCTCGGGCAGTTTGTGCGCGAGCACAGCTGGGGTGTGATGATCACGATCCTGATTCTGATCGCGCTGATCCTGTTTGTCTGTGTGATCGCCGGGGCTTCGCCCAAACAGGCGGACGAGCCGCAGACGGCGCAGGACGCCGCGCCGCGCTATGAGTCGGGCTTTATCTGCGCCATTACGACGCAGGTGCCGTATTACGACGAGGATCTGAGCCAGACCGGCACGGTCGCGCGCGGATGCAGATCACGTATTCCACGGACAAATCGGTCGAGCGGGACGGGGTGCGGTATTACCTGACCTACTTCACGACGCTGGACTGCGGGTATGTGTCGGAGGAAAATCTGACGCAGGACCCGAATGCGGTCATCGCGGAAAAGGTCGTCTACGTGCGCACGCCGCAGAATCTGCGGCTGGCGAAGGACTCCATCGAGCTCGGCACGCTGCTCGAGAAGGGGACGCAGCTGCAGGTGCTGGGCTATGAGGGCACGACGAACGGCGTCGTCGACCTCTATGAGGTCCCGCTTCGGCGTCTATGCCATTCACGCCGGGCGCGGCGACCGGCTCGGCGGCGGCGACGCGGAGAGTCTGGACTATTTCCCGCGGGAAAAGGCCGACTTTTGCCGACAACAAGATGCCGAGCCCCTGCTACGCCATCTATCTGACCTGTGACCCGGCGGTGCTGGCGGATATCGACAAGTACATCGAATACGCAAAATCGACGAAGATCAACGCCTTCGTCGTCAACATCATGGACGGCACGTCCATCGGCTATAACTCGCCGGTGTACGAGGAATATTCCCCCACGGCGTATCAGTACGCGAACAACACGGTCGAGGAATACCGGCAGGTCATCCAGAAGATCAAGGACGCAGGCTTCTACGCCATCGGGCGACTGACGGTGTTCAACGATTCGTTCTTCTGCCAGGATCATCCGGAATACGCCATCGCGGACCAATACGGCGAGCCGCTGATGGTCGCAAATGCGAGCTACTGGCCGAGTGCCTTCTGCCGCTATGTCTGGGAGTATAAGGTCGCGCTGGCTATCGACGCAGTGCAGACCATGGGCTTTAACGAGATCCAGTTCGACTATGTCCGCTTCCCGGACCGGACAGACAAATACGAGGAAGCGGGCACCATCGACTTCCGCAACGAGTACGGCGAGACAAAGGCACAGGCCATCCAGCGCTTTTTGATGTATGCCACGGATATTCTGCACGAATACGGTGTCTACGTCGGCGCGGATATCTTCGGCGAGACCAGCAGCAACTATGTCACGGCCTACGGCCAGTATTGGCCCGCGATCAGCAATGTGGTCGACGTGATCTCCGGCATGCCTTATCCTGACCATTTTGCCCGCAACGGGGCCTACCGCCCGTGGGAGCATCCATATGAGACGCTGCTCGACTGGACCGAATCGGCGGCCAAGCGCCAGTCCGAGACGCCGTCGCCCGCCATCGACCGCACTTGGATTCAGGCGTATAACGCCATCCAGCCGCCCTATAACGAATACGGCGTGCAGGAGATGCGACGGATCCGTGGCCTGCGCGAGCAGGGGCTCGGCGGCTTCATGGCCTGGAACGCCGCGTGCAGCCTCACCAAACTCGAAGAGCTCGCCGCTGTATGAAGCGCTGGAAGATTAAAACGATCGCCCCCCGGATGGGAGGGCGATTTTTGTGTGCCGTGGATTTTTGAATTGACAGATACGGACGAAATTGGTAAAATAAAGCTGGTTTCGAAAGAAACCCCAGGGCCCCAACACAGCGACGGGCGGTTTGGCCTACGCCTCTCCGAAAGGGGGGATGTACTTATGCCGATCACACTGACGTTCCATATCTTTGGACTCACGGTCACGATCCGCATAAACGGCAGAAACCGCCACTCTGGCAAGTGACGGTTTCTTGTGAACAAACTGAGAACTTATTGCGCGATTTGCCATCACAGTGAGGATAGAGAATTGCGGAGAAAATGCAACACGGAAGAAACAATAAGTCCGCCCAATTTACAGACGTGGAGTTGATGACCGCATTTGGGGCGCGCAGCAGGGCTTATTGACGCGGAAGAGTATCTACAATTTCATCAGAACATACCATCTGGGCGAGTTCCAGAAACTGCCCAGCTATCAGGCGTTCTGCCGCCGGCTGAATCGGCTGGCAGAAGCCTTTGCCGCGCTGGCCGAGGTTCTGTTTGAGCAAAATCCCTTGCCAGCAGCGAGCCGACGCACGGGTATGTGCTGGATTCCTGCCCTTATGGTGTCTGTCGGTTCCCGGTCAAATACTGCGAAAACGGCACGGGATCTCTGCAATTTAACACGAAATCCCACGAAGAACCTGTGGTATCACGGCGTCAAGCTGCACGTTTTTGCGCAGCTGCGGCCGCGCGCAAGCTTCCCATCCCTGCGCCGTACAGATCAGGGGTCTCTGCGACCTGTGGGCTGCAAAGCAGATCGATCTGACTGCGCACCGGTCACAGACGGCCGGCTCTATGCAGATCGTGCCTATATCGACGCAGAATGGAGATCCCATCTGCAAACCGAGCGGAACGTCGCGCTCATCACGCCGCGAAAGCGGAAAAAGTACGATGTTCTTGTTTCCGAAGATGCCGTATCCACCCGCATCAGTGCCCTGCGGCAGCCGATTGAGGTCTTTTTCAACTGGCTGCAGGCCAAAACGCACATCCAGTCTGCTTCGCACGTCCGTTCCTGCGCCGGTCTGCTCTTCCACATCTTCTCCTCCCTCGCTTTCGCCGCCCTCCTCTTGCGGTTCAACTATTGATTCGCATTCATAGGGGAAGCCATGGCGGTGCGAAAAATCCAAAGCCTCCCCTTTCAGGGGGGAGGTGGCTCGGCGGAACGCCGAGACGGAGAGGTCGTACCAAATTTGTGACAACCTCTCAGTCACCTTCGGTGACAGCGTCCCTACCCCTTTTGTCCCTTCGGGGACATTTCCCTGATAGGGGAATCGGCCCCTGAGAGGGGAGCCTTTGGGTGCGGCGAAGGGGCCCACAATATGTTGTGGGGGATATTACGTCTACCACGCAAGATGGGGAGGAAGGGGCTGAAAGGGTTGGAAAATCGGCGGAAAGCATAAAAATTGGTTGCATTTTTTTAATTTTTATGGTAAACTGATTACATGGAAATCTGTAGTGATAGAAAACTACGAATTTGAAAGAGGTGCACTTATGAAGCGTACATTTGGAAAGATCCTCAGCTTTGCACTGGTGCTGGCCATGGTTCTGTCTATGGTCCCGGCCGTGCTGGCTGCACCCGCGGTGGGCGGCGCGTTGTATCTCGCTCCGGGCGAGACTAAAACATTAGAGTGTAAAGATGTGGGCGGAAAGACGGCTACATATTGGCGTTCGTCCAATGATAGCGCTGTTCGTGTTGCAGGAGGCAGTGATGGTACTGCGACGATCACGGCGGTAGCAAGCAGCAGCAGCTACTATGGCTACAGCGCAACGATTTCCGCCTATGAGAAAGCAAGCGACGTGAACTCTTCGAGTTATAACGAAGCACTCATGACGTGGGAAGTCACGGTCACGAACTGGACGCTCACGCTGAGCACGACGACCAGCGGCAGCTATGACTACGGTTATGGCAGCAGCACGAGTGCAGCGCTGGAGCCGGGTGCGAGTCTGACGCTCAAGGCGACGGTCACCGGCCCTAAGGGCAGAGCAGGTGACGTGATCGTTGGCTTTGCGAGCCAGTATAAGAGCATTGCAACGGTTGGCGGCGCAGAGACGACAATCGGCAGCTACTATGTAAACAACAGCGGCAACGGTGAATCCACGGTGAGCGTCGCGGCAGCTGGTGGCAACGGCCCGAGCGTCATCACGGCTTATTTGCTGAAAAAGACACCGAACCCTTCTGGAAACGAGAATGCGAATTTCACTGTTGAAGGGGCTGCTAGCAAAAAAACATATTATGATTATGTCACGGATGCCAACGGCAACCCAATCACAAAGACCTTTATAGTCACGGTCGGCGGTCAGGCGGGCTATGACCTGACGCTGCCGGACGCGCAGCAGAATCTGACTATCGTTTATAATGCGACGCTGACGAAGCTCACGCCGACATTGAAGCGTTACGGCCAGAACGTTTCGAATAAGACGTTTGTTTATACAAGCAGCGATAAGAATACGCTGATCGTTGGCAGCGACGGTACGCTCTATCCGCAGTCGAGAACCGGCACTGCGACGGTCAAAGTCACGGTCAAGGACATGACGAATACCCTTTCTGTGACCAGCAATGTCACGATCGTACCCACCAAAGCCGACGGCCTGACAATCGACGTTGCAAACGCAACGACAAAGCGTGAACTTAGCAAGGGTAACATGTTCTTCGGCGTGATGGATACGACGAAGAATGGCAGCAGCCATATTACGGTTCCTTCGGAAATGCTGACCAGCATTCAACTGACGGCTACGGTCGATTCCGACACTGCATCCGATGCGAGCCGCGTACAGTGGTCTATCCCGGCGGCCAGCAAGAACTACATTTCCTTTGCCAGCAACAGCAGCAAGACTACGGCTACCGGCGCAAATGTGACCGTCTACATGCGCAAGGCGGGCACGAAGGTCACGCCCAATGCCTCTGTCGACGGCAGCAAGGACGCTACCTATACGTTTGATATCTGGCAGGGTGTCTGCTACAAGGACGCAAAGGCTCCGGCCGTTGCAGGCCCCATCAGCAGCGTCATCGACACCATCAAGAACCTGAAGGAGCGCGACATTGAGGTCAAACTCGTCCAGTCGGACAACACCATGTACCTGCCGGTCAAGGATGTTACGCCGGTGAAGAGCGGTACAAAGTACAAGTTCGATGTTGAACTGGATGGAAAATATACCTCGGACAAAACATTCTATTATCCGATCGATGGAAAGCGGACGGTAACAACCGAGGCGGTCGATATTTCGGATATCACCATTGAGGACCAGCCGGAATCCAGCCTGACTTACAAGCTGGATGGCACATCTATGAAAGCTGGCTGTCAGTGCTTATACCGGCGGTAAGACTTTCAGTAAGTTCATCTGGTACAACGGCCAGTCCAATGCAGTCAAGACCGACACGAGCATGAGCGGCAAGACCTACGGCATTTCTGAGCTGGATCTGTCCGAGGTCATCACCGCTCCGGGTTCCTATTCCTTCTACTGCAAGATCATTACGAGCGATAACGCTTACGTCATCAGCAACATTTCCAGTGTTTCTGTCGGCGGCGAGTATTTTGTTCAGATCAACCTCAACAACTCCGGCACGATCAAGCCGGGCGATGTGGTCACCGCTTCGGCGACCCCGCAGCAGTATAACCCGCTGACGAAGCGCTATGTCGACGTCACGGGCAAGAACCCGACCATCAGCTGGACCTCCAGCGACACCGCGATCGTCAAGGTCGATTCCACCGGCAAGAGCGTCAAGGTGACGGCTGTCTCCGGCGGCACGGCCAAGCTCACGGCCAAGACCACGATCGACGGCAAGGAATACACCGGCACCAAGGACATCACTGTCACCGTCCCGGCGGCGGAGGATGTGCAGCTGATGCTCGAAGAGGATGCGACGTACGTCATGCTCGACGGCGGCAAGCTCTCCGACGCGGTCAAGAAGGCCACGAGCACCACGCCCAGCACCTTCTCCTTCACGCTGCCGACGACCGGCACGATCTATTCCTCCAGCTCCCCTTGTCCAGCTCCATCTCGGCGGGCAACAAGTATTCGGCCAGCGACGTCAGCCGCATGGCGTTCAAGCCGTCGCGCAGCGCGGGCAGCTACACCATCGACTACGCGGCCTACGGCACCAGCGGCCAGATCGCGACCGGCAAGCTCGTCATCATGACGAACGCCGGTACCGTTGCCTACCATATCTCCGCGAACGAGTCCCAGACCATGCAGGTCAGCGACTTCCAGTCTGTCTATGGTTCCGGCCTGAGCTACGTCAGGTTCGGCACGGCGAGCGATTCGCGCGGCGCGCTGTATAAGGGCAGCTCCACGAGCTCCGGCAAGGTCGGCAGCGAGAGCTACTACGTGTCCACGGGCACGACGCTCCTGAAGAACGTCACGTTCATCGCTGGCTCCAGCACGGCGAAGTATTCCGTCGTCATCCCGTTCACCGCTTACGGCTCGAACGGCGAGGCCAACGGCAATCTGGTCATCTACGTCAACGATACGCACTCGGTGTACTCCACCGGCGCGACCTTCAAGTCCATGGCGATCGCGGATGAGCTCGCGCCCGAGTCCAATGCCTCCAGCGCGTACATCACCATCACCCGTGTCACCGGCGGCAAGCTCTACACGCAGTACAGCAAGATCAACAGCTGCACCGCGCTCGCAGCCAAGGACCTCGGCTCGACGAGATTCTCCTTCTCGGCTCGAACTCCATCGACAACCTCTATGTCCTCCCGCTGGCCGACAGCAAGACCGTCGAGGTCAACTACACCATCAACGGCAGCGACAAGGGCACGCTGACCTTCAAGGTCGTGCAGCAGACGGCGTCGAGCAAGTTCACCGATGTCTCCGGCTCGTTCAAGTGGGCGGCCAACTCCGTCGACTTCATGTACGGCAACGGCCTTGTCAACGGCATCAGCACGAAGAACCCCAACGTCTTCGGCCCCGGCCAGAACATGACCCGCGCCATGCTCGTCACGATCCTGTACCGTGCGGCGGGCGAACCCTCTGTTACCGGTATCACCAACAAGTTCACCGACAACAAGCAGGGCAAGTATTACTACAACGCGGTTCTCTGGGCCTCCAACAAGGGCATTGTCAACGGCGCGACCGCCACGACCTTTGACCCGGATGGCAACATCACCCGTGAGCAGATCGCGGCCATCCTGTACCGCTACGCCGGTTCCCCGGCGGCCAGCTCCTCCGCGCTGAACGGCTTCGCCGACCAGAGCGCAGTCAGCTCCTACGCGGTCACGGCGATGCAGTGGGCCGTCGGCAGCGGCATCATCACCGGCGTCACCACCAACGGCCGGACCACCCTGTCCGCCAAGAACAACGCCACCCGCGCCCAGGTCTCCGTCATGCTCCACCGCTTCCTGACGATGGAACAGTAAGACAGAGCGAATCACAGCAAATGCCCCGCCCGCTGCCCCGGCAGCGGGCGGGGTATCTTTGCATCAAAGCCTCCCCTTTCAGGGGAGGCGGCCCGGCGGAGCCGGGACGGAGAGGTCATATCAAATTTGCGGCAACCTCTCAGTCAGCCTGCGGCTGCCAGCTCCCCTGAGAGGGGAGCCTTTGGGGTGCGCATCTCCATGCCTTCCCGCAGGGGAAGCTGTAGTCCGCTGCGGCGAGGTTACGTCCTCGCCCCGCAGAGCATCGGCTGGAGCTGCTGGCCTTGCAGGGCGGCGGAGAGGGCGGCGGGGAGCTGGGGAAGTCGGCGACGAGGGAACGGGGCTTTTTGATGGCGCTGTCCTGGCCGAAGGGGACGAAATAGTAGCCGCGGCGGTTTAAAAGCGCGCCGAGGCTCGCGGCGTTGCCGGCCAGACCGTCGTTGGTCGAGACGGCGAGGACGATCGGGCGCTCGTTGCGCAGGTGGGCCTTGGCGGCGAGGGTGACCGGGCCGTCGGCGATGCCGGCGGCGAGCTTGGCGAGCGTATTGCCGGTGCAGGGGGCGATGACGAGCACGTCGAGGAGCTTTTTGGGCCGATGGGCTCCGCCTCTTCGATGGTATGGATGATGGGGCGGCCGCAGAGGGCCTCGAGCCGGGCGCGGAAGTCCGCGGCCGCGCCGAAAGCGGGTGTCGGTGGCATAGGCGGCCTGCGACTGGATGGGGACGAGGTCATACTGTTCGCGGTCGAGCGCGGAAAAAGGCGTCCAGCACGCGGGCGAAGGTACAGAACGAGCCGCACATGGCGAGCCCGATGGTCTTGCGGTTCATGGGCATTCCTCCAGATCAAGTTCGCGGAAGATCGCGCGGCGGATGACGGCCGCGGCGGCCTCCGGCGCGTAGACGCCCGGCAGACCCCGGGCGGCGAGATACCCGGCGCGTTCAGCCGCGGCGGGGCAGAAGCCGCCGGGGAGGCTGGCAAGCTCCAGCAGGGCGGCGTCGGGGCGGATGGCGGACAGCTGCACGTCACAGATGACGGGCGCGGGGACGGTATTGACGACGGCGTCATAGACGGCAAGTCCCTGCAGCTGCGGGCCGGCGGCTCCGCCTGCAGGCCGAGGATGCGGGCGAGGGCGAGCGCTTCCGGCCGCCGCGCGGCGACGGTGACGGCTGCGCCAGGGTGTGCAGCTTCCAGGCGAGGCGCTTGCCGATGCGGCCGAAGCCGAGGATCAGGATGCGGCTGCCGCGCAGCGGACAGGGCAGGCGGGCCAGAAGCGGCGGCAGAGCCGCCTCAGCGGTCAGCTCGGCGTTTTTCAAGGGCAAGGGTCTCGTCGCGGGCGTAATCGAACCAACGCAGGCTGTGGGCCTGCAGGGCGGGCACAGCCGCGTCCAGCAGCCCGCCGCAGACGAGCGCATCCGGCTCCGCGGCGTCCAGCGTGGGCGCGAGCGGCAGATCGTCCGGGGCGGCGCGGACGGTCCGGCGCGTGCAGGGCGGGCATCGGCAGGATGAGCAGCTCCGCACCCCGGACGGCAGGGCAGAGAAGAATATGACACGGCTTTTTCTTTCTGTTTTTGCTTGGTCAGCCGATGAACCACTGGGTCCAGTAGCCGCCGTCTTCGACGTAGCCGACGCCGAGCGTCGTGTAGTTTGCGGACAGAATGTTCGCGCGGTGACCCGCGGAATTCATCCAGGCGGCCACGACGGCTTCCGGCGTCGCGTAGCCCATGGCGATGTTTTCACCCGCTGTGCGGTACGAGACGCCGAAGGCGCGCATCATATCGAACGGGGACCATAGGTCGGGCTGGTGTGGGAGAAGTAGCCCTGGTCGTGCATGTCCTGCGATTTGACGCGGGCGTAGCCGCAGAGCGTCTCGTCCAGCGCCAGGGCCGCAAGGCCGTATTTTGCGCGCTCGGCATTGACGAGCGTGACGACCTGCTGCTCATAGTCCAGGACGGATGTACTGCCGGAGGGCTGGTCCGGTTCGGACGGCGCGTCTGGCTGCTCCGGCTCGGAGGGCGTCTCCGGCGCAGAGGGCCCGGACGGCGTCTGCGAGCCGCCGCAGGAGAGCCGAGGCGGTCGCACACGAGCTGCCGCCAGCAGGCGGGCAGGCGGGTGCAGGCGGACGCCGGGGACGAGCGCAGACAGGCGCGTCCGGCGGCGCTTGCGGGGAGCGCTGCGGAAAAACAAGGAGCAGCGCAAGGAGTAGTGCGGGGATTTTTCTTTTCATGGTAATACCTCCTTCTTCTTCTTTTTACGCCCACTTTCGCAGGAAAACAAGCGGTAAATCCTTCCTCACGGTTGGAAAAGCGCGGGAAGGGCTTGTGTTTTCAAGACTTTTTTGCTATACTGAAAGCATCGCAGAAATGTTTTCCAACGAGGTGACAAGCATGGAACAGCACGGTTTTATTCAGGATATGCTGGACGTCAAGGTCCTTATTTTGTTTGTCATGGCCAAACTCTCCTATCCGGTGCCGCTGCAAACGATCTATGAGCTTTGCTATCAGGACGATAAGCTCAGCTACTTCGACGTCAGCGTCGCCGTCCCGCAGATGGTGCAGAGCGGCCATCTCGAGCAGCTGCCCGACGAGACCTACCGCATCACCGACAAGGGACGCGAGCATGAGGAGATCACCTGCGACGCTATTGCCTACCCGGTCATGCAGCGGGCATTGACGGCGGTGCAGCGGTTCAACAACCAGATGCAGCGCAAGGGTCTGATCGAGACGAACGTGCGGAAGGAGGAATCCGGCGACTTCATCGCCGAGCTCTGCCTGCGTGACGACGCGGGGATCCTGATGCGGCTGGAGCTGTCGGCCCCGACGCTCTCGCAGGCCCGGGGGCTGACGCGTGCGTATGAAAAGCAGGCGGACAGCATCTATCAGCAGATGATGACCCTGCTGCTGGGCGGATCGGGGGAGAAGCATGCGGACGTTTGAGTCGGCTGCGCCGGTCCTCAGCGCGTGGATGGCGAGAAAAGAGCTGACGGCGGCGGAGCTCTCCCGCCAGACCGGAATCGACGCGGGGATCCTGCGCAAGATCATGACCGGCCGCGAACGGGCGGTGAGCACCCGAAATCTGATGGCGCTCGCGCGTTACTTCGGCTGAGCATGCAGGAGCTGATCGACGCATTTTCGGGGAAAACGGAGTAAAAACAGAACAAAATAAGCGGGCGGACGCGGCGATGCGTCCGCCTTCGTCCGTTCACACAATGTTCACGGGGATCAGACCACGGGTAAATATTGCATTTTGACGGAAACTGTGCTATACTAACACCACAAGGAGAAATCCTTGGGAAGTATGGCATCACGAAAGGAGCGGTAACTATGAGATTTCAGTACACCGAAAAGAAGGTCACCCTGCCTGAGAACGTTCATAAGTATGCGGAAAAGAAAGTCATGAAGCTGGAACGATTCTTTGGCACCGACGCCGACGCTCTTGTCACCTTCAGTGTGGAGAAGAACCGGAACAACGTCGAAATTACGGTTCACGCAGCGAACACCTACTTCCGCGCCAGTGAGAGTACGTCCGACATGTTCGCGTCGATCGACGCGGCCGTGGCGACCATCGAGCGCCAGATCCGCAAGAACAAGACCCGTCTGGCCCGCCGCCTGCGTCAGGACGCGTTCGTCCGCACTCCGGACGAGACCTCGTTCGCACCTGAGGAACCCGAAGAGGGCACATTCGAGCTTGTGAGAACCAAGAAGTTCAACATGAAGCCGATGACCCGTGAGGAAGCCATCCTCCAGATGAATCTGCTGGAGCATACGTTCTTCGC
>VOFC01002057.1_pt1 | contig 37805 bp, 50 predicted proteins | sample 5384161 | NCBI WGS metagenome assembly VOFC01 (sample SAMN12384722, study PRJNA508395) | human gut metagenome | isolation source: healthy gut B | host: Homo sapiens | reverse complement strand
GCACCTGTTCTTTTTAAGAGCAGGTGCCTTTTTGCTTATGTCCGGTTTATTTCCCTTTTTCTGCGCTATAATGAAAGCACAAAGAGAAAGGGAGGCGCAGAATATGAGCATGGAGGACTGGGATTTCGGTTATTACGGAAAGGGTCTGGACGGATATGTGCATTTTCGGCAGGGCATAAAGGAGATCGAGAGCCACGCGCCGTACAGCAAGTGCCGTCACGGTCGCGATGACAGCCTCGATGATCTCGATGACCTTGACGAATACGACGATCCGGAGGATGACCTATTTTACGAGCCGCCGCAGAAAACGCCGGTCAGCAGCGCGAAGCCTGTGATGCCGTCGGAGAGCACGACGAAGGAAGCAGACTCGAATACGCAGACTGTACAGACATCTTCGCCGGAGGCTGAGCCGCAGCAGGAAACGCCGACAAAGAGAAGTATATGGGACTCGAAATGGTGGAAAAACAAGTGGGATTATGGGTTTGCCGTGAGTGCAGCGGTCAGCTTTTTTACTTTGTCGCAGTGGAGGAGATCTTTCAGACGGAGGCAGGGGAAACGGTCGCCACAGCAACGGGAGCGGTATTCCTTGTATTCCTGGTGATCGAGGTCGTGCGGCTTGTGATGTGGATACTGAATCCTCCGCCTCCTCCGGGCTTTTAATCCCATGTAAAAAGCGCCTGCATCCCGTTTCGGGAGCAGGCGCTTTGCTTTGTTTTATTCGTGTATCAGACGTCATTGGTGAGCTTTGCTCTGTCGAGAGCATGGAACACGAGGCTCATGATCATTGCGACGATGGCGGCGAGGGTCATGCCGGACAGCGATACATCGCCGAGCGACAGGGTCACGCCGGACAGGCCGGTGACGAAGATGACCGACGTCAGGATCATGTTGCGGTTCTTGCTGTAATCGACGTGGTTGTCGACCAGAATGCGCAGACCGGAGGTGCCGATCATTCCATAAAGCAGGAAGGAGATCCCGCCGATGACCGGGCCGGGGATGGTCTGGATCAGGGCGGCGGCAGCGGGCCGACGAACGAGCAGATGATGGAGATGACTGCCGCGCCGCCGATGACGCGCACGGAATACACCTTGGTAATAGCCATAACGCCGATGTTCTCACCGTAGGTGGTCGTCGGTACGGAGCCGATAAGACCGGAGACCATGGTGGAGAAGTTATCCGCGAACAGCGAACGGTGCAGACCGGGATCCTTCAGCAGGTCGCGGCCGATGACCTTGCCCGTAACGAGCTGATGGCCGATGTGCTCGTTTGCGATAACCAGAAGGACCGGAAGAATGATCAAAATCGCGTTGATGTCAAACTTCGGGGTCTGGAAATTCGGAATGGAGATAAAGCTGGTGTGCAGCGCATCGACGATGGTCTGGGTGTCGATGACGCCGGTAATAACGCCCGCGATGTAGCCGCAGATGATCGCGATCAGGATCGGAATGGTCGAGAAGAAGCCGCGGAACATGACGCTGCCGAATACCGCAACGGCGAGCGTCACGAGAAAGGTGACGACCGTGCCGACGGTCACGCTGTCGCCGACGATGCAGCCGGTGGAAGCCGCCGAGCCGGCCAGCTCGAGACCGATGAGCGCGACGACCGGGCCCATGGCTGCCGGCGGCAGCACGACGCTGATCCAGTCCGTGCCGCATTTGTAGATGATGAGCGCGAGGATGCAGCCGCACGCGCCGACTGCGACGAAGCCGCCGAGCGCGTACTGGTAGCCCCAGTTCTGGATGACGATGGTCGCGGGTGCGATGAACGCGAAGGACGAGCCGAGGTAAGCCGGCGCCTTGCCCTTGGTGATCAGGATGAACAGCAGCGTGCCGATGCCGTTCATGAACAGCACGATGGCCGGGTTCATGTGGAAGATGAACGGGACCAGTACAGATGCGCCGAACATCGCGAACATATGCTGGATGGACAGCGGCACGAGCAGTCTCGGCGGGACCTTGTCCTCGACCTGAATGATTCTGTTGTTCTGCATGTGTTTTTTCTTTTCCCCCTAAAATTTTTATTTCTATTATCCGTCAGACGAACAGCGCTTTGATGTCGTCTATACGGTCACACGTCATATTATACCCCATTTCATAGCCCCATTCCAGCTTTTTTAATATCTTTTCGAAGGTGGCGAGGGGCGCGTCCGGCTGGAGCAGGACCGTGTCCGCCGGGTTTTCCTCCGCGAGACGGCGGCACAGGCAGACCGTGTCGTTGTAGAGGCCGGGACGCGCGAGCATGGTTTCGGTCATGGCCGGGTATTTGCGGTGCAGCGCATGGGCGGCGAATTTCGAGCTGCGCGTCAGGGGCCTTGCGGTAGCTTTTCGGCTGCGTCAGCACGATGAGGTTCTTTCTGTTGCCGTCGTGCAGGCTGCGGACGATGGGGATGGGGTCGGCGACGCCGCCGTCATAGAATGTGCCGCCGCTCAGCTGCACCGCCGGGAAGTAGAGCGGGATGGCGCAGGTCGCTCGCAGCATCGTGCAGGTGCGGTCGAGCTTCGCGCCGTCGAGATATTCGGCTCTGCCGGTCTCGGCGTTGGTCACGCCGACCAGAATGCGGCCTTTATAACGGTGATATGTCTCCCAGTCGAACGGGATGAGCTGGTTTGGGATGGTATCGAACACGAAATCCGTGCCGAAGATCGAGTGGTCGTGCGGCAGGTTGCGCATGCCGAAATAACGGCTGTCGCCGCGGTAGCGCCGCAGCACCTCCAGATTGCGCCCGCGCTGGCGGGAGAGGTAGGAGATGGCGTAGGTGATGCCGGCGGAAACGCCGACGACGTAGTCGAACATGATGTCATGGTCGAGCAGCGCGTCCATGACGCCGCAGGAAAATACCGGGCGGGAAGGTGCCGCCCTCTAAAACGAGTCCGGGCAATGCTGAGTCTCCTTTTTGCTGTTATCTGCGTTTTCTTGTGGGCGGTTTTTGCCCTTCTGGCCGCCGCTGCGGCCCCCCCTGCCGTGCGAATGACGGCGGCGCGAAGCGCGGTTGCCGAAGGGCGGCCGGTCGTCATCGCGCGGTGCGCGCTCAGGCTTTTCCGAGACGGGCAGTGAGCCTTCCGCCGGGGCGAAGTCGATCTGGCCCGTGATCTCGCTCGCGGCGAGCAGCTTGACGCGCAGGGGCGTGCCGATGGTGAAGCGCTTGCCGGTGCGGCGGCCGACCATGGCCATGTGCTCCTCGTCGTACTGGTAGAAGTCGCCGGTCATCAGCTCGGCGCGGATCAGACCCTCGCAGCCGTTGGCGAGGGCGACGAAGATGCCGAACGACTGCACGCCGGATACTTCGGCGTCGAACTCCTCGCCGATGAACTGCTTCATGTAGGCGGCAATGAACAGCTTGTCGATGTCGCGCTCGCAGTTATCTGCCGCCTGCTCGCGGCTTGTGGACTGCTGCGCGGCCTCGGCGCACATGTTTTCGTCTGCGGCGGTGAATTCCTCGCCGATGAGCGCCTTTTTGCAGCATGCGGTGCGCGATGAGGTCGGGATAGCGGCGGATCGGCGAGGTGAAGTGCAGATAGAACTTCGCCTTGAGACCGTAATGGCCGATGCACTCATCCGCATAGCGCGCGCGGGCGAGCGAGCGCAGCAGCAGGGTGGGCAGCACGCGCTGCTTCGGGTCGTTCTTCGCGCCGCGCAGCACGACCTGGAACTGGGCGGTGTCCTCGGGCTTGGACGGGTCGATGCGGTAGCCGAACGGGCGCGCGAACTGCGCGAACGCGCGCAGCTTGTCCGGGTCGGGGTTTTCGTGCACGCGGTAGACCGTCGGGTGCTCGCGCTTGCACATGAACTCCGCGACCGCCTCGTTGGCCTGAAGCATGAATTCCTCGATGAGCTTTTCGCTCTCGCCGCGCTCGCGGAAGCAGATCTCGACCGGCTTTCCGGCCTCATCCACGCGGATCTCCGCCTCCGGAATATCGAGCTCGAGCGCACCGCGCTCAATGCGGCGTTTGTAGAGCGCGTGGGCGAGATCGTTCATCTTTTCCGCCGTTTCGACGAGAAAGGCATATTCCTCGCGCAGACCCTTGTCACCGGCGAGGATCTTATTGACCTTGTTGTACGTCATGCGCGCCTTGGAGCGGATGATGGATTTGGAGAAGCGCGCACCGAAGCGGCGGCCGCTTGCATCCATCTCCATGAGCGCGGAGAAGGCGAGACGGTCGACGTTCGGGTTGAGCGAGCAGATGCCGTTGGACAGCGCGAACGGCAGCATGGGCACGACGTGACCGGGGAAGTAGACCGAGGTGCCGCGGCGGAACGCCTCTGAATCGAGCGGGGAGTCCGGCGTGACATAGTGGCTGACGTCCGCGATGTGGACGCCGAGCAGATAATGGCCGTTATCGAGCTTTTCGAGCGAAACCGCGTCGTCAAAGTCCTTCGCGTCATCGCCGTCGATGGTAAAGATCAGCTTGTCGCGCAGGTCGAGACGCTTTCCTGCGCTGGCGAGGTCGACCTCCTGCGGAATGGCGAGCGCCTGCTCGAGCACCTCGTTCGGGAATACATCGTACACGCCGTTTTCGTGCAGGATGGCCGCGATAGACGCCTCCATCGTGCCGTTTTCGCCGAGCGCCGCCGATACGACGCCCTGCGGATGATAGGTGTCGTCGCCGTAGCTCGTCACCTCGACGGCCACGCAGTCGCCGACCTGTGCGTCGCCGATGTCGCGGCGGCTGACCGCGATCTCGGGGTACTTTTTTGGACGAGGGCTGCACGAAAAATGCCTTGCCGCGCTGCACGAGTTCGCCGGTCAGCTCCTTTCCGGAGCGGCTGAGGACGCGCAGCACCGTCGCCTCGCGGCGGCCGCGGTTGTTTTTGCGCTCGCTGACCTTGACGAGCACCCTGTCGCCGTGCCATGCGCCGCCGCCGGCGTTCGGCGGAATGAAATAATCGTCCGGTTTGGGCTCACCCGGCTCGACGTCGGGCGCGACAAAGGCAAAGCCGCGCTCGGTCGCGAGGCAACGTGCCGGTGGCGCAGCCGTAGTGCGAGGCCACCGCAAAACGGTTTTTTCTTGTTTTTCATGATCTTTCCGTCCTGCGTCAGACGGTCGAGCGCATCCTTCAGCTCGTGCTTTCCGATGTCGGGCAGCGCGCGGCGGATCTCCTCGATGCGGAGCGGCTGCGCGAGCAGCGTCAGCAGCCTGCCGTCAAGCGTATACTCCTCCATATCTTTCCCTCCGATCTGTAACGAAGAATATATTTCTAACCTGTAAGTATAGTATACCATTTCCGCGCCCGGATGAAAAGAGCAGTAACACGACGGCGGGGGCGCTGCCTGTCGAAAAAAGTGTAATATTTTCGAAAGAATCCTGTTTGTTTCGATGAACGGCCGCAGTTGACAGCGGCGCATTCTTACATTATAATTAATGCAATACCGTACGATTTTACTCGATGATGCGGTAAAATCCACCCATGTAAATCAAGTGCCGCGGAAACGGCTGAAAACCGGGCATCGCGTCCCGAAAAAGGGAGATATACCAATGAAACAGATCATTCTTACCGGCGACCGTCCGACCGGCCGTCTGCACGTCGGCCACTACGTCGGCTCGCTGAGCGAGCGCGTCAGGCTTCAGAATTCGGGCGAGTTCGATAAGATCTATATCATGATCGCGGACGCGCAGGCGCTCACCGACAACGCGGAGCACCCGGAGAAGGTCCGTCAGAACATCATGGAGGTCGCGCTCGACTATCTGGCCTGCGGTCTCGACCCGGAAAAGGTCAACATCTTCATTCAGTCCATGGTGCCCGAGCTGACTGAGCTGACGTTCTACTACATGAACCTCGTCACGGTTTCCCGCGTGCAGCGCAATCCTACCGTAAAGTCCGAGATTCAGATGCGCGGCTTTGAGTCGAGCATTCCGGTCGGCTTTTTCTGCTATCCGATCAGCCAGGCGGCCGACATCACCGCCTTCCGCGCGACCTGCGTACCGGTCGGAGAGGACCAGATGCCCATGATCGAGCAGTGCCGCGAGATCGTGCATTCCTTCAACCGCATTTACGGCGAGACGCTGACCGACCCGAAGATCATGCTCCCGTCCAACTCCGCCTGCCTGCGTCTGCCGGGTACGGACGGCAAGGCGAAGATGAGCAAGTCGCTCGGCAACTGCATCTATCTGGCCGACGACGAAAAGACTGTCCGCACCAAGATCATGTCCATGTTCACCGATCCGGATCATATCCGCATCGAGGACCCGGGCAAGCTCGAGGGCAATACCGTGTTCACCTATCTGGACGCCTTCTGCACCGACGAGCATTTTGCGGAGTTCCTGCCGGAGTACAGCAATCTCGACGAGCTCAAGGCGCACTACACGCGCGGCGGTCTGGGCGACGTAAAGGTAAAGAAGTTCCTCAATAACGTCATGCAGTCCATCCTCGGCCCGATGCGCGAGCGCCGCGCCTACTGGGAGGCGCGCAAGCCGGAGGTCTATGAGATTCTCAGGAAGGGCAGCGAGGTCGCAGAGCGCAAGGCTGCGGAGACCCTCGCAGATGTCCGCGCCGCGATGAAGATCAACTATTTTGACGACGGCAACCTCATGAAGTAAGATCACAGCAAATACACGAAACGGAGACCTGTCTGCAAGGAACGGTCTCCGTTTTCTGTTTGACGGGCGGGACGGGCTGTGCTACACTGATATATTATACCGAAACACCGGGAAATGGAGGGAGTTATATGAAGGCGCTGATTACCGGCGCGTCCTCGGGACTGGGGCGCGAAATGGCGTTCGCACTCGCAGAGCGCGGCTGCGAGCTGGTGCTGTGCGCACGGCGCGAGGAGCGTCTGCGCGAGCTTGCGGCCGAGCTGCCGACCGTGTGCCATGTGATCGCGGCGGATGTGAGCGATGAGGAGGAATGCCGCCTGCTGTACAGTGCGGTGCGCGGCGGCGATCTCGAGATCGTGATAAATAATGCGGGCTTCGGCCTGTTCGGCGAGTTTCTGGACACCGATCTGGACGAAGAGCTGCGCATGATCGACACGAATATCCGTGCGGTGCACATTCTGACCAAGCTCGCGGTGCAGGATTTCGTGAAGCGCGGCCACGGATATATTCTGAATGTCGCCTCGTCGGCCGGCTTCCTGCCCGGCCCGCTCATGGCGACCTACTACGCGACCAAAAACTATGTGCTCCGTCTGACGCAGGCGCTGCGCGAGGAGCTGCGGCACAGAAACAGCGCGGTCAAGGTGTGCGCACTCTGTCCGGGGCCGGTCGACACCGAGTTCAATAAGGTCGCCGGCGTGAGGTTCGCGCTGAACGGTCTGGACGCGAACGTGTGGCGCGGGAAGCGGTCGACGGGATGTTCGCCGGGAAAACGGTCATCGTGCCGGGCGTGACCATGAAAGCAATGACCGTTGCGCGGCATTTCGCCCCGGACAGCCTGCTTGCACGCATCACCTACCATTTTCAGCATAAGAAGGGCGTAAAATGACAGCAGGAGAGATCAAAAAGACGTTGCAGCGCGAGTTTGTGCGCACGATACGCAAGCCGTTTGTGGATGCGGTAAAAAGAATATGACATGGTGCGCCCAGGCGACAGCGTCGCGGTGTGCATCTCCGGCGGCAAGGATTCCATGCTGCTGGCGCTCCTGCTTCGAGATTTGCAGCGCACGGTGGATTTCGAGCTGAAATTTCTGGCGATGGACCCCGGCTACGCGCCCGAAGGGCGAAAGCATCTGGAGGAAAATGCGCGAAACGGGGACATTCCGCTCGAGATTTTCGATACAGATGTACTGCGCGTCGCAGGCAGCCATTCGGCCGAGCATCCGTGCTTTCTGTGCGCGAAAATGCGGCGCGGCTATCTGTACACCGAGGCGCAGAAGCGCGGCTGCAATAAAATCGCGCTCGGACATCATTATGATGATGCCATCGGCACCGTGCTGATGGGTCTGATCTACGGCGGCCAGGTGCAGGCGATGCTGCCGCGCGTCAAGGCGAAAAAATTATGAGGGCATGGAGCTGATCCGTCCGCTGTATTTCACGCGCGAGCAGAGCGTCATTGACTGGGCGGAATATTGCGGTCTGACCTTTCTGCCGTGCGGCTGTCCGGCAAAAAAGCTGGAAAGCGACACCAACCGCGCGGAAATCAAGCAGCTGATCGCGTCTCTCGCGGCAAACAACCCGCAGATCGAAGCGAATATCTTCAACGCGGTCAAGAACGTCGATACCGCCAAGTTGCTCGGCTGGCGCGATGCGAACGGTAAACATAATTTTCTGGATCAATTTGAGTGATTCGAGGAACCATCATGAACATAAAGAGAGCAAAAACGAAATCAAAAACGCACTCAAGGCGTATCTCGCGACCGATGAATTCGGCGCGTATCGCATTCCGCCGATTGGCAGCGGCCAATCCTGCTGATGGGCCCTCCGGGCATCGGCAAAACGGCGATCATGGAGCAGATCGCCGCGGAGCTCGGCGTCGGCCTTGTCTCCTACACGCTGACGCACCACACGCGCCAGTCCGCGCTCGGTCTGCCGTTCATCGACAAGGTGATGCTCGGCGGCGAGGAACGCACAGTAACCGCCTACACAATGAGCGAGATTATCGCTTCGGTGTACCGCGAAATGGAACGCACGGGCGTAAAAGAAGGCATTCTCTTCCTCGATGATATCAACTGCGTTTCGGAGACCCTCGCGCCGAGCATGCTGCAGTTTCTGCAGTACAAGATCTTCGGCAACCAGCAGCTGCCCGCCGGATGGGTGGTCGTAGCAGGCCGGAAATCCGCCGGAATACAACAAATCCGTGCGGGAATTTGACGTGGTAACGCTCGACCGTGTCAAAAAAATCGACATCGAAGAGGATTTCGGCGTGTGGAAGGAGTACGCGTACCGACGCGGCATCCATGGTGCCATCCTGTCCTATCTTGAGATCCGGCGCGAGCATTTTACCGCGTAGAGACCACCGCCGACGGACTGCAGTTTGTCACCGCACGCGGCTGGGAGGATTTGTCCGAGCTGATGCAGGTGTACGAGTCGCTGGGTATTCCGGTTGATCGTCAGGTTGTGGAGCAGTATTTGCAGCTGCCGCAGGTGGCAAGTGATTTTGCGAATTATCTGCAGCTTTATGACAAATACAAGCAGGTTTACCGCGTGGATGAGCTGCTTTCCGGCACCTGGGAGCCGGTTCGCGCTTCCGAACTGCGGGACGCGCCGTTTGACGAAAAGCTGGGCGTACTCGGTCTACTGCTGAGCCGGCTGGCGGACGGTGCCCGTGACGCGTACCGTCTGGATGCGCTGACCGATGCGCTTCACGCCGACCTGCTCGCCATCCGCGAAGGCGAAAAAGCCATCGCTTCCCCTGCCGGATGAAAAACGTGCCGCGCTTGCAGACAAGCGAAACGGCGGCTCGTCCGACAAGGACGCGCTCTATGCCGCCTCCCGCGAGGTGGAGCGTCTGGATGCCTACCGGCAGACGCTCATGCTTGAAAAAAGTACCCGAGGATCAGCAGTTTGACCGCCTGAAAGCGCTGTTCTCCGCCGATGTGGACGCACGCGCAGCCGCCGCAGACAAGACCGATGCCGAACTGGCAAACGCATTTGCCTTCCTCGATGCCGCCATTCCGGACTCGCAGGAGCTGGTGCTGTTCGCTACCGAACTGACCGCGAACTGGTTTACCTCATGGTTTATCCAGAACTTCGGGTGCGATGCGTATTTCGCGCATAACAAGCGCCTGCTGTTCGATGATACGCAGAAACAGCTTCTGCAGGATATTGAATCCGCAAGAAACGAAGAATCCTAAACATTTTGCCCAGAAACCCGGTTGCGCATTAAGCCGCAGCCGGGTTTCCGGCGTATGTAGAAAAAGGTAAATTGTAAAGGCAATACCGTATAATTGAACAAGAGCGATTTGCGAATAAATTTTGCATACTGATAAGGCGAGGACGGAACTCGCGCAAGGAACCGAAGCCAAAATCAGAATACAAAATTTCTGCTTAAAGCCTGCAAAAAACAGACCGACATTCACTCTGTCGGTCTGTTTTTTGCGATTTACAAAATAATACTTCAACAGCTTGAGCTGCGTCAGCGGACCTTCCGCTGCAATCACCATCGCCCAGATCACCACGAGGTGCAGCGGATACGCCGCATAAAAGGCTTTGTTCAGCTTCGGGTGCGGTTTCCGGCTGCGCTCGCCGTTGTACAGCAGCAGAAGGAGCGCTGCCGCCGCCGTGCCGCGGATCGAACCCCAATCCGGCATACCGAGCGAGGAATAAAACAGCGCACCCCAGAGTAAAACAACAAGCGCGCGGCTCCATCGGCTCTCGGCATACGACAGGCACAAAATCAGCAAAATTCCCCATACACCGTAGTCGATGTTGCACCGGAGATGCGCAAGCGGATACCGCTCAAACAGCAGCACAGCAAACACGAGCACCGCAAACCGCGCGAGCCAATCCCGCAGGGCAAGGTGCTTTCGCCAAACGTGCAGCAGCGCGACCGCGATTGCCGAGGCAAGGAGCAGCACGGTGCACAGCCGGCGGAAACGCGAGTCAAACTCCGGCTCCGCCGTATAGACCGCGAAGCCGCCGCAGGCGAGCAGGAACACCGCAAACCCTTTGGACTGAATCATCCGCGCCAGCGGCTTTTTATGGAAGAAAACCAGCAGAACCAGCCCGATAAACAGCGTAAACAGAATATTTAAGTTTCGAACGCCCGACTCGGATCGGCGGGAAACACCTCTCCGAACGCGGGCTCGAGATACCCACGGTTGAGCGTAAACGCATACGGAAGCTGCGAGATGACCCCGAGCAGCAGCAGACGCCCGCCGTATCGGCGGAGATCATGGCTGTGGCGGAATCCTTCGACCAGACAGAAGGTATAAATCGGAAACGCCATGCGTCCGATTGCTCTGGAAATCACATACACCTTGCTAAACGCCGGAAAAAACACCCTGTCCAGACGGCACGCCGCCGCATGGTCAATCACCATCGCAAGGAACGCGGCAAGCTTCAGCATCAGTTCGGTCATAACAGTCCCTCCTTTCCGGCTGTTGCGGAAAGCGGCATCCGGAGGAGTATTGACGCTGATCGAATACCGCTTTGTTTCCTATGCTTTTTACAGTTCTATTATATCGGTTTCCGCAGATTGTCACAATGTGGAATTCCCACAAAGTCGGAGGTCGGTTGTCGCAGATTGGATAAAAAAAACGCCGCCTGCACAATCATTCCTTGATGTAGCGCAGACGGCGCAGAAACTCTTCGTTATCGGTTTTTTCACAGATAGCGTCAATGCCGGAGGAGATGATCCAGACCGCCATGCCGCGCCGCGCGCACAGCACCAGCATATCAATGATCATCTTGTGATGCGCCGATTCCTGTCCCGCGAACGGAAAAAGCAGATCAGCAGCTTGGGATTGAGCAGATACCACCGATAATACGAAAACCGCAGACGATCGGGCAGTGACCATGCGCTGAGCGGTGAGGAACTGACAGTGGCAGTACGGACAGCCTTCCGGAAATATCTGCGCTTTGACGGCACTGCCCATGCAAAAAAGCCGTTCACCCTCCATTTCGGGGAGCGATGGGTGCCGCTGCTGACCAAGCTGTTCACGACCGAAATGGTCCGCACCGACGATCTGGCCATTGACCGCTCTGCGGCGGCCGGCGAAAACGGCATGGTGCGGGCGTCCAATGCGCTTCGCGCGCATCTGGAATCCGGCGACCGCGAAAACGAGGACCGGGATTATGTGGAAGGCAGTTTCGGCCGCAGTCTGTATCCCCCGCGGGAGCTGGCGCTGATTGAACAGCGGCTCTGCACCGGAAACCATCTCGGCTGTCACCTCTGGTTTACCCGCGGTGAAACGGTGCAAGGCAAAACCATGCGTGCCGATGTGCAGCACCTTTTCGATCAGGCGGCCGAACAGGCCGAACGGAACCGTGCAGATTTCCTCAAAAACAACGATCTGTATCAAAGCTCCATCCTGCGGCTGACCGAGCACATCCGCAACTGCATGCAGGTGCAGCAGCAGCCAGATGCCGTTTCCGCCCGACAGGGACATGTCGATAGTCAGCGCATCTGGCGGCTTCCGGTACTGAAGGACGGAAAGGTATTTCTCCGCAGTGAGGAGGAAAACAATCCCGGCTTTACGGTGGATCTGCTGCTAGAACGGTTCAGCCTCGCGCCTGCACTGTCAGGAGACTATCGCAGCGCAAGGCTACATTCTGGCCCGCAGTCTGGCTACCTGCGGAATTCCGGTCCGCGCGTCAGCAGCTTCTGCAGTCTGCGCGGTTATACGGTCGTGCGGATTCTCAAGCGATTTCAGCGAGAAAAACGCGGAAAGAAAATTTTCAATTACTTTGCCGCCGGCTGGAATCGGGACGGACTGGCGCTGCGCATGGCAGGAAAGCTGCTGGATACCGCTCCGGCAGATCGGCATCTGCTGATCCTGCTGACCGATGCCAGCCCGGATGACAGCCGCAAAATTCTCCCCCACCGGCAAGGTGCCGCTCAGCCGCAGCTACGATGGCGAGGCAGGCGTGCAGGACACCGCCGAGGAGGTTCGTGCTTTGCGGCAGCAGGGCGTCCGGGTCGCGCTGCCGTCTTTATGGGTGAGAACACCAGCGCCCCCGACGCACGGACGATCTATGGGCAGGATCTGGTCCGTATCCAGCGGATGGACCAGCTTGCCACCGCTGCCGGAAAACTCATTCAGGAGGAAATTCGGGAGCTGTCCGGGTGAGCATGTGCAAGTATATTGTAAAAGTTATCATTTTCCCTGCCGCCGACATAAAAGGAGAAACTGCAATCGCAGTTTCTCCTTTCAGCCTGTCGAAAAAGTCCAGCAAAATGAACTCACTTTCTGCCACTCTGACCACAAAGTCATACTCCGTTGGGGTTGCTTTAGAAGGAGCACCCTGAATAAAGGAAGAAAATAAAGCAATCAGCATAATATTTGATTTTATTTATCTTTTAGCGTAAACTGATAATAAACAGAAGAACTATGCTTAAATCAGTAGGATACCCGCAATGATTTTGTAACATGGAAGCAATGTTATTGTGCCTGTAGTAAAACCGGTTTTACTACAATAGATTCAAACGGAAATCAGGAGGATGTGAAAATTATGCCGCTCCAAGTTGTGAGAAACGACATTACGAAAATGAAGGTTGACGCTATCGTCAATGCGGCAAATGAAACGCTTCTGGGTGGCGGCGGTGGATGGCTGTATCCATCGGGCGGCAGGACCGGAGCTGCTGGCAGAATGTGAAACGCTCCGTGGCTGCGAAGTCGGGGACGCAAAATCACAAAGGGCTACAAGCTGCCCTGCAAATATATTATCCACGCTGTCGGTCCGCGCTGGTGCGATGGACGGCATGGTGAACGTGAACTGTTGATCTCCTGCTATCAGACTTCGCTCATGCTGGCTAAGGAATACGGCTGCGAATCGGTTGCATTCCCTTGATCTCCTCCGGCATTTTTGGCTATCCAAAGGATCAGGCTCTCAAGGTTGCAATTGACACCATCAGCAGTTTCCTTCTTGAAAACGAAATGACAGTATACATTGTCATTTTTGACCGTAAAGCCTATCAGATCAGCGGCAAGTTGTTTGCTGATATTGCAGCGTACATAGATGACCGCTATGTGGACGAACATACCGATAGTCGTTCCGAGCGGCTGCGCAGAATAAGTGCCTTCCGGATGGAAGAGCCGATGCCCTGCGAGGCATCCGTTCGTGAAATTGCAATCGAACAGCTCACACCTCCTGTCTCTGCGGCAGTTGCTCCTAAAAAGGCGGCAACCCTTGATGACGCACTGGGACAGATCGATGAGAGCTTTTCGGAGATGCTTCTGCGGAAGATTGATGAGCGCGGCATGACGGACGCACAGTGCTATAAGAAGAAGGCAATATTGATCGGAAGCTCTTCTCGAAGATCCGTTCGGACAAGTCCTACAAACCTTCAAGCCCACAGTCATTGCATTTGCCATTGCCCTTGAGCTGCCGCTTGCGGAAATGAAGGATATGCTCATGAAGGCGGGGTTCGCGCTCTCCCATTCCAACAAGTTTGACATTATCGTGGAGTATTTCGTGGAGCATGGAAACTACAACGTCTTTGAAATCAACGAGGCTCTGTTCGCCTTTTGATCAGAGCTTGCTCGGCGCATAAAAATGTCGCTTGAAAAGCGACCACTGCTCTCCTGTGATTTGCTACCATAGAGATAACAAATCACAGGAGGTTTTTTATGAAGCATACAACAGAATTGGTTTTTATCCTGGACCACAGCGGCTCCATGTCGGGGCTGGAGACGGACACCATCGGCGGCTTCAACTCCATGATCGACAGGCAGAAGAGGGAAGCGGGCGAGGTACTGGCTTCTACGGTGCTGTTTGACCATGAGCGTGGTCATTCATGACCGCCTGCCGCTGGAGAAGGTGCCGTCCATGACGGAGAAGGAGTATTTCACCCGCGGCTGCACGGCCCTGCTGGACTCCGTGGGCGGGGCCATCCACCACATCGGCAACATTCACAAGTATGCCCGCCGCGAGGACGTGCCGGACAAGACGATGTTCATTATCACCACCGATGGTTACGAAAATGCCAGCCGCCGTTATGACTATGAGACGGTGCGGCACATGATTCAGCGGCAGAAAGAGAAGTACGGCTGGGAATTCCTGTTCCTCGGCGCAAACATCGACGCGGCTCGGGAGGCGGCTCGCTTCGGTATCGGCGCCGACCGTGCGGTGAACTACAAGTGCGACGAGGCCGGTACGGCCCTGAACTACGAGGTCATCAGTGAGGCCGTGTGCAGCGTCCGCGCCGCAAGGCCTCTCAGCGCCGACTGGAAGCGCCGCATCGACGAGGATGTGCAGAAGCGTGGGGGGAGATGATAAATATGTACGGAGCAATTTTAGGCGACATCGTGGGCAGCCCCTACGAGTTTGACTGCAACAACTACAAGGCCAAGAACTTTCCGTTATTCAGCCAGCGTTCCGAATTTACCGACGATACGGTGATGACGCTGGCTGTGACAAGGGCCCTGCTGGATACCCGTGGACAGAATGACGCTGCCATCAAAGCGGCACTGGTGCGGGAGATGCAGCGGCTGGGACGTGCTTATCCCGACAAGGGCTACGGTGCGCGGTTTCAATCAATGGCTGTATGAGGATGATCCGCAGCCGTACCGCAGCTACGGCAACGGCAGCGCCATGCGGGTATCTCCCCGCGGCGTGGCTGGCAGAGAGTATACAAGAGGCGCTGCATCTGGCGCAGCTCACCGCCGAGGTGACGCATGATCATCCAGAGGGCATCAAGGGCGCACAGGCTGTCGCTGCAGCGATTTTCCTCGCCCGCACCGGCCACAGCAAGGTGGAAATCAAAGCGTATGTGGAATGCAAGTTTGGTTATGATCTCAGTCGTACCTGCGACGAAATTCGCCCTACCTATCATCATGTAGAAAGCTGTCAGGAGACCGTACCGCAGGCCATCACCGCGTTTGTGGAGAGCTGGGATTTCGAGGACGCGCTGCGCACGGCGGTATCCCTCGGCGGCGACAGCGACACTCTGGCCGCCATCACCGGCAGCATCGCCGAGGCGTTCTACGGCGTGCCGGAGGAACTGCAGCAGGAGTGTCGTCAACGGCTGACACCGGAACTGGCAGAGATACTGCAAGCGTGTGAAAATATGCTTTTACAGCGGTAAAAAACATGATGATGCTCTGGAGAATTTGCAATACGAGGTAATGGTTTGCGTTCTTTGGATGGCAAATTCTCGTCATCAATCCCACTATACAACTGCCTTCTGGTTGGGTAACCCAAAAATTCGTATTGTTTCAGAAACAGAATTAGTTTGATGAAATACTTTTAATGCAATAGATTTTTCTCATATGAATACACAAAAGGGCTCCTCTTCACCATCGATTACAATTCCCCTGACGGTTGTTAATTGGACATAGATTCAAATCCGAAAATTCAGTCATTATTTTCTCAGTAACTTTCTTAAATGGTGCTGTAAGATAATGCGGAAGAACATAGAAATCAAGCAAATCAAGCCCTGCATCATCTTCTTGTGAGTAGTCCTCCGGCTTTTCATCCATTTGTTCAATATATTGGATAGTTGGAGCGCATATAATCGCACCCGCCGATTCACCGATCATCAGTTTTCCCTTTGCCAATTCTTTCTTCAATAGCTCATCCGTTCCCGTTTTACGGAGCTGGTCCATAAGGAAGAAAGAATTTCCACCAGTAAAATAGATCACATCCGCATCTTCAAAAACGGACTGTATCGTTAAATAAGCCTCCGTTGAAATATCAATTTCCGTTACGGTTGCTCCCAGTTTATTGAATAGCTTTCGAGCCGAGCCGACATAACCGGTATAGCCTTCACGCAGCGAAGCTGTGGGAATAAATGCGACTTTCTTGTTATCAATTTCTTCTTTTATCAAACTTCCTACACTTGGCATCTGCATTTCGTCCTCGGTAACGTACGGCGGATTGGAAACGATGATATCAAACTGCCCAAGTCCGCGCGGAGGCGCGTGCATGACATCGGCCTTCATGGTCAGCAAACGGCTGCTCACGCCCAGATCACGGGCGTTCTCGCGGGTAATGTGCAGCGCACCGTCCGACAGATCGATCGCGGTCACGCGGGCATCTCGACCGTGTGCGCCGCCGCAATGCCGATGCAGCCCGAGCCGCAGCACAAATCGAGAATACGCGGTGAAACCCGCTCTTTGGCCTGCTCAATGACCAGCTCGCACAGCCGCTCGGTGTCCGAGCGCGGAATGAGCACCGAACGGTCCACCTTGAAGGTCAGGCCGTAAAAATCCCATTCGCCGATAATGTACGCCAGCGGCTCGCCGTCCAGACAGCGGTCGCACAGCAGACCGGCGTAATCCACGGTCGTATCCTCAACGTAGAAATGGGACCAGCCGGCAGTCTGCTTTTTGTCTGCTTTGCAGGCGTAGGCGGTAATCTCCCGCGCGGTCAGCTGCGGCATCGGGTCACCGCCTCTTTCAAGCGGCGGAAAAGCTGCATGTAAACATCGTTGATAGTCTTGGTCACACAGGGTCAACTCTAAATTTACGCGGGTTTGAACCACAGCGGCACGGCGTTCGCCCGCACCCTGCAATCGCGGAACACGGCTGCGGCTGCCGACTGAAATTCTGCGGCATTTTTGGCTTTTTAATTGCTTTACCCGTTTTTTTTCGCTGTTTTCAAACAGATTCAGATGGTAAAACCAGATTTCCTTCATGCGGAGCATGGCAATCCGGCTGTCACCGAAGGCTTCGCAGTAGCGCACGAACAATGTATCGTGGAAGGTCTCGAGCATTTTTGCGTCTGCAGCCTTGCCGCCGGTCAGGCGCATCACGAGAGACGGATCGGCGATCAGCGCACGACCGATCATCACCGCCGGCAAATCAGGATAGCGTTCGCTGACGGCGCTTACGTCCCGCTCGGTGATGAGATCGCCGTTGTAGCACACGGGCATGCTGCAGCGCGGAAGCGCCGCCGCGAAATCGCTCTCGCGCACCTTGCCCTTGTAGAAATCCTGCCGCACACGCGGATGGATGGTCAGCTCGGTGATGGGATAGCGGTTGTAAATCTCGAGCAGCTTGTCAAACTCGCTTGCCTCATGCACGCCGAGACGGGTTTTACCGAAATCCCCTCGCATTTTGCGAAAACTTCGTCAAAAACCGGTCCAGCTCGTCCGGATGCGCGAGAAATCCGGCTCCCTTTCCCTTGGCCGTCACCGTGCCGGACGGACAGCCAAGGTTGAGATTGACCTCAGGGATACCCGAGGTCATGCAGTGCATTCACCGCCCAGATGCAGTCCGCGGCAGACTTAGTGAGCAGCTGCGGAACCGCAGGCACGCCCTCGTTGTACTCCGGCAGAACATCGCGCTTTGCCGCGGCGTCAGCTTTTCATTCGTGGTCGGTGTGATAAACGGCATGAAATACTTGTCCACACCTGAGAAAAATTCGTGATGCGTCCGGCGATAGACCGCACCGGTCACGCCTTCCATCGGCGCAAAATAATAGTGCATGGCGCTTACCACTCGTCCGAGCCGTCATCCGGAATGACCGCCTTCATCGCGGTGATCGCAACCTCGATCATAGAATCGTCCGGCTCAAATACGGTCAGGTGCTGCACCATCAGTCCCGGCCAGCGCAGCGCACGCGAGAGCAACTCTCCGAGCGGCCGGCGTAGCGGTTAAACTCGTAGCTTATGCCGACAACAAGCGGCAGCAGGATCAAATGCGCGAGCATACGCAGGAACGGATTGGTAATGTCGATGATGGAAAAGACGATCGACGAAACGATAGTCGCAATGATAATCAGCACAAACATGAAGCTGGTGCCGCATCTTGGGTGGTATTTGCCCTGTTTGCGAACATTTTCAACGGTCAGTTCTTCGCCTGCTTCGTGTAGCAGAAAATGGTCTTGTGCTCTGCGCCGTGGTACTCGAACGTGCGGCGAATATCCTTCATATGCGACACCGACCACATGAACAGCAGGAACAGCACAACGCGCACGCAGCCCTCGAGCACATTGCGCGCGAGCACACCCCAGGTTTTCGGCACAAAACCGCCGAGAAAGCTCGGCAGCAGGATGAACAGGCCGATCGGCAGGGCAATGCCGATGACAGTCGAAATGCTCAGGATAACCTTGTTCAGACCCTCCGAGCAGAATTTCTTTTCCAGCCAGAGTTCAAACCTGGACGGCGGCACATCGGCTTCCTCGTCCTCAAAGAAGGACGCGGAGTAGTTGATGGCCTGCATGCCCTCCTTCATGGCGGTAAACAGCGCATACGCGCCGCGGAAGATCGGCTTTTCCCAAATCGGGGCACGGCTCGGCGTCGGTTCGGTCTTGCTGACAAGCTCGCCGTTCGCCCTGCGCACGACCGTGCAGGACTTCTTTGGGTCCCTTCATTACAATACCCTCGATGATCGCCTGACCGCCGATGGTGGTTTTCTCTTTGCGTTGTCATGAATGCTCTCCTTCGGTAAACGGGGTTTCAGGTGCCTTCGAAATGGCACCGGTAATGCCGAGCGCCTCCTCGGACTTGGCGGACGGCAGGGTGACGGTAACCGTCGTTCCCTTGCCGACCTCGGACGCGATATCCAGCGTACCGCCGTGCATGGAAACAATTTCCTCCGTCACGGCAAGGCCGATGCCGCTGCCGCGCTGCTTGGATGACCCCTTGTAGAATTTCTCCTTGACGAACGGCAGCTCCGCTTCGGGAATACCCTGACCGTAGTCGCGCACAGACGCGACGATGTTGCCGCCGTCACGTTTAAGGTCAATATCAATCTGCTTGCCGTCGCCGCCGTATTTCGCGGCGTTGTCCAGAATATTCAGAAACACCTGCTTCATGCGGTGGCGATCGCCGTTGATGTAGTAGTTTGCATCCACATCTTCGTCGTACAGCAGGTGGATTCCGCTCTTTTTGAGCAGGTTTTCATACATATAAACCGCTTCATACAGCTCGATGGACATATCAAACGTCTCGATCTCCAGCTTCATGCGGCCGGATTCGATGCGCGCAAAGTCCAGCAGCTCCTCGACCATGCGGGTCAGACGGCCCGCCTCCTTCTGAATGATCGTCAGGCCCTGCATGACCTCCTCCGGGTCCTCGCCGCCGCCGGCCAGCAGTGTCTCACTCCAGCCGCCGATAGCGGTCAGCGGTGTACGCAGTTCGTGTGAAACCGAAGAAATGAAATCGTTTTTCATGCGTTCGGCGCGCGCTGATCTCGTCCGACATATAATTGATGGTATCGCACAGCTCACCAATCTCGTCATCATAGGTCTTCTGCAGCCGCACGCCGTAACGTCCGGCCGCGATCTCCTTGGCGATGGTGTTGATCTTGAGCACCGGATCGACGATCGCCCGGATAAAATAGCTGTTCGACGCCACAACCAGCATGAGGAACAGCAGGCACGCCAGCAGAGAGAAGCCGACGATCATCCAGATCTGCCGTTCGACGATACGCAGCGAGGTGATACACCGCACGCCGCCGACCAGATCGCCGCGCGCACTCAGCAGCGGCGCTGTAACGCTCATCACGCGCTCGCCGGAAAGCGGGTCTCTGCCGGTGAAAACCGCGGTTTTTCTGACCGGAAAGCGCCTGCGACGCATCCTCGGTCGAAGCAACGCCGCCACCGGATAATCCGGAGGTGGACAGCAGAATGCGGCCGTTTGCGTCCAGAAACTGCTGTTCAAACTTGTCCTGATCCTGAAATGTGGTGACGGTTGCCTCCGCCTGCGTGTAAAACTGATCGTAGGTATCGGTGAAGTATTTACGGAATGTGTCCGACGTGGTCGCCGCGCGTGACGCGAGGTTGTCGCGCACGGTGGCATAGTAATACCCTGAAACGCCGACAGAGATCAAAATAACCACAACGGCCAGAATAACGAGCACAAAGGACAAAGAGTTCACCAGCCAGCGGCCCTTGATGCCGCCCGGCGAGTGCTGCACCTTTGGTGCCTCCGGCTTCGGAGACGGTTCCGGTTTGCGTTTTGCTTGCGATTTGTCATAGAAAATGACCTTTCTGATGCCGCTTACCAAGCGGCGGAATGTGCGCTGACGCCGCGCGGGAATTCGCCTACCCGGCGGGGCACAAGAAGGAAGCAACCTACGGTTTCCTCCTTCTTGTGAATCTTCCCACTTTCCCTTAGAGGGCACGGCGATAATTCATAACTGAGACTATAGGGGAACGGGCGTACTGTTCATCTTCCGTAGGTGCTATCTATAATAACGTGCTAACGAATTGCGCGACACTGTTATCCCCAGGGGACCTTCTCTTGCCCTTCGGGCAATTCACCTTTGTGTCGCGCCTGCGAAGATAAAACCGCCTGTGTAGCAGTACGCTGTCTGACACTGCGCATTGGTTGGGACATGGGAGCACTCCGTGCTCCCCCACGGCGAAAAAATCCTCTGCCGTCCCCCCTATTCCGGAGCGGTCGCCGGTCTCTGGTCTGCGCCAGACCATGAAACAAAGGGAAACGGAGTTCAAGAGGGTAGAAACCGCAGGTGTCACCCTTTTGGTTTCCCGCGGCGAAACCGCCGCCGTTCCCCCGCCGCGGGTGCGCGGCGATTGGCTATATCAGCCCTCCCACATATAACCGTAGCCGCGGACCGTTACAATATGGGTCGGGTCCGCCGGCGAATCCTCAATTTTAATCCGCAGACGGCGGATATTCACATCCACAATCTTCAGCTCGCCCACATAGTGGTGTCCCCAGACCATTTCGAGCAGCTCATCGCGCGAAAGCGCCTTGCCGATGTTCTGCATGAACGCCTTGAGCAGACCGTATTCGATCTGCGTCAGCTCGATCTTCACACCGTTCTTGAGCACCTCGCGGGCACGCAGATTGAGCTTGAACGGACCGGACTTGATCACGTCATCCTCGGAAAACGGCGAACCGGATACGCGGCGGTACAGCGCGTCCACACGAGCCGCCAATTCAATAACCGAAAACGGCTTGGTGACATAATCGTCCGCACCGTTCATCAGACCGGTTACCTTGTCCGCTTCCTGCGTGCGGGCGGTCAGCATGATAACGCCCGCCTGATAGCCCGCGCCGCCTCGCATGGCGCGGCAGGCCTCGTAGCCGTCGATGCCGGGCAGCATAACATCCAGCACCGCAACCGCGATATCCTGATTTTCATGGTACTTTTCCAGTGCTATTTCGCCGGTTTCGGCCTCTATTACCTCGTAACCGCTGCGTTTCAGGTTGAGAACCAGAAAGGAGCGGATATTCTCTTCATCTTCCAGAACCAGAATTTTGCGCTTCATTGTAATATCCTCCTGTACTTTTAGCGCTTATTGGTAACTGCCGCGTTTCTGCGGCGTTTGATGATTCTTAATTGTTCCACGCCTGGTTGACCAGCGAGAATCGGGCTTTGATCTCGTCTCCGGTCAGCGCCAGCTCGCTCTGCTCGCCTTCATTTGTCAGCTTGGCGAAGTAGATGGCCTGCGTGGTCTGTCCCAGCTGGATCAGATCGGTGCGCTCGGCGTAGTATTCACGGTTGGAGCCGGTCGCGCAGTAAATGTTAAACAGCGGGATGGACATTTTGTTCTTGCGGTACTCAAAAAATTCCACATAGCTGAGTCCGCCGTCGTTTGCCTTGATTGCGGTGATGCGGTCATGCCATTTCTGGTCGATCAGCAGGCTCCACGCATCCGAAATGTTCTGATAAGTGGTTTGCAACCTTGGTCGGAACCTTGCCGATGCCGTAGGCATACCAGTCGAGCATATACACCGCATCGGACGAGGATGTGTCCCTTATAGCCCGCCATCAGCACTGCACGCGGCAGCTCGGTGATGCCGTCGCCGTTGACGTCGCTCGCGTAGACCGCCACCGGACGGTAGGTGCTGTGGCTGGCGGTATCCTCGCCGTCCAGTGCCAGATTGCGCAGCGTGTCGTTCGAGTAGACGAAAATATCCGTCGTCAGACCGGCGCCATTCGCCACCTTTTCCTCAGCGAACACGGCGGTCTTGCTGTCCTGCACACGGCCGGACTGCATGCGCTCAACCGCAGCTGTCCCCTGACTGGTCGCCGTCTCACCGGCCGGCAGCATGGAGCCGTTGTCATACTGATACAGGCGTGCCACGCGCTTGCCGGAGGTGTCGCTCGTAATCAGCAGCAGATCCTTTGCGCCGTTGCCGGTCAGATCGGTCAGCTCCATAGCGGTATATTCGGTTTCAAGAATGATACCCGGCGTGCAGTTTTCGTCAAAATCGCACATGGTAAGCGCACCTGTTCCGTCTCCCGGCAAGCGCCAGGTGAGGACCATGCCGCGCTTGCCGCTCGGCTCAAGCACCGGAAATTCGACCGAACGCAATGCCGTTCCGCGGCCGTCGATCGTGCCGGTGCAGACGTAGCTGTCATCCTGCTTGCGGTAAACAGCTACCGTAAATTTGTTGCTCGTCGCCGAGGTGGCGCCGCGGAAAAAAAACGTGATGGCCTCCTCTACGCCGTCGTTGTCCAGATCGGCAAGCTGAATAGACGAACGGTTTTCGCCCTCGCTCGGCGAGGCGTAGGGATACGCCTGTGCCAGCTGCTTTTCCAGCTCAGTCTGCAGGCTTTGGTAATTGCTAGATGGTTTGGGCGCAGCTAGCAGCTCATCGCCCGAAGGAAACACACAGCCGCCCAGCAGCAAAAAGGAGCAGCAGCGCCGGTAAAATTCGCAGTGATCTCATGGAGCTCTCCTACCTAAAATGATGCAAATATTGGTTGACAGGTGCAGGCACCTATACATATTAAGTATAGCACATTCTGACAGTGGGTGGTACTGAAATTTACGCAAATTTTGCAGGATTTCAAGCGGAAAGGGATAGAAAAAGGGCGGACCGTTGGTCCGCCCCTCAGGCTGTCGCAAAACTGCAGTTTCGCCGACAAGAGGAACGGACCGCAGGCCGTTCCAAAGTCGTCCAAAAAGTTTCTCCCGATAGTCGAAAACTTTTTTCCTCTATAAGTCAAAAATCGAACGCTATCCTTGCGCGGCTTCTCGGCCGCGCTGCGTGACATTCCCCGGATTTTGGCTAATTTACCCACAACAAATTCTATTTCTCCTTCGATAATCAGCCAAGGCTTGAATCGCAGGTAAAAATCAATTTCACATAAGGAACAATGGACAAGCAGATATTATATCTCAAAACCATTTAAATACAAAAATATCTGCACATATTCACGGAAATTCCACAAAAATCCATTCCCTTTTATACCCCGTTTTATAAGTTGAGACAGGAATGATTCCCTTCCCCAAACCCTCAAAAGTATAAAAAAACCGCTGATTTCCTGCAGAAATCAGCAGTTAAACTATCAGTTGCAACATAGTCGAAACCGGTTATGACAAATTATCATAATCGCCTTTCAGGCTCTCCATTCCCCCGCTGCTGACCGCACCCTGCGCCAACTTTGTCGGCGAAACATCCTGCTCGGCCCAGCCATCTTCTGCTCATATGCAGAAATAGTATCGACATTCGCCTTTTCTACATCGTTCAAATCGCTTCCATCATAGGACGAATTTGGCGTATACCACGATTTAGCCGCAAAGTAATTCTGGATTTCCTGCGTCTGGAATACATAGCCGTGACGAAAAAATCTCGTTGCGGGCCAACAGAGCCGTTTTTGATCCCAGCCTGCCATATCGGACTCAGTGATATACTGGCGGTCACTCGGGAAAATATAATCAGCCGATGAGATATCCGCAGTCGATGCCGGTTCTGCTGCTGTCGTATCAGCAGTGTCCTGCTGTGCATAGTCGTTCATATCCAGATAACCATACGCATCCAGTACCCACGGAAACCGAGGTTTCCAATGCGTCCTCACCAAACAGTGTGCAAAGCTGTGCGCGATCACCCGTATAGTTTGCTGCCGCGCCATACAATACCGCAGAACCGGAGATTTGATCCAGCTGATCAATAAAGACTTTCATCTTCTCTGCGCTGTCGAGTTCTGTTTCATGCTTTGTGGTGTAAGCCATAAAAAGTATAGACTGTTTAACTCTGCCGCAAGGTCGCTTGCCTTTTCAATCTCTGTATTGGGATCATGAAAAGCAGAAATTTTTCATCTGTATATTTTTACTTCAACAATCTGCTGACCATCATCGTTCTCCGCCGTCCCACTCGGCTGTACAAAAACAGATCTTCATAGTAGCTGCTGAGCAATTCCTGCACCGTCATATCGGTAAATTCGCCGAGATAGCCATTTTGTACGGTTTCGATATAAAGTGTCCGTGCTGGTCGAGCCTGTATTAGCCACCAGACGTACCAATCATCACTGCAATCAAAATCAGTACAACCCCGCAATACCGCCGATGATAAACTTCTTTTTTACCGCCGCTTTTCGATGGTACCGGCGCTCCCTGTGGTGGTATTACATTCTCATGAACGTTTTCTGTGCTTGCAGCAGCTTCCACCGTCTTTGTGTCCTCTTGAACTGCCTCTACGCCCAGCGGAGAGCCGCATTTCGGACAAAATGTTTTCTTCTCCTTAATTTCCGTACCGCAATTTGGACAAGAACATCTTTTACCAACTCCTTAGGTATTAAATTTTTTACGAATAACAGCAACGTTATCGCCATAGAGCAGATACCATATCCCGCTAAAGCGCCTGTTGCAAATCTTCTTCGATTGGTAGACACCTGCCCACTCCATAGCTGAGTTAAACCGTCTATCGCCAGTGGGATACAGCAAACGGCATACACGCTCACGTTCTTTCTACAAACCCGTATACGCTGGCACAGCGAAAATATATCAACCAGAACACCTGTACAGCGGGCACACAGCGGAAACTTCCTGCCTTTCCAGTAAAAGCTCCTATCTGCGCGTTGATGACAGCCTGCTCGATGGCCGACTGCCATCAGCCATTCATACACCGTTTTTCTTCATCACGAGCCTTTTTCAGTTATCTAAATACTCTTTATATTTCTTTGCATTTTCGACTGCTTCGTTTAACTCGGTTAAGGCTGGTGATAGCTTTTATGTAATACGGCGGCATCATGCACATTACTCCAATCACCATTGCAGCAGAAACCAGATAATTATCGTAATCAGTTCGTCCATATCAATAGCCAGAAATGCTATAAAGCCCATCAATGCAATGATGATTCCTCTCCCAATCATCCGGAATGTATTCTGTACCTTACGCGCCGGGTACTCTTGCAAAAATGCCTGCTTCTCCGCTTTCAGGCGAGCTTTCAAAGCCTTATAGCGGTTTCAGCTTCTATCACTTCGTTGTCGATATTCTGGAGTATTACTGGATTCGCTGCCGACAGCAATGCTTTTCGCCTGGCTTTTGCATTAAGTTCTTGTTGAATTTTCTCCTGCCGAGCCTTTTCCGCTGCTTTCGCAGTCCCCGCTTGAAACTTTTTTACCGCAGGAATGGCACACCCAGTAATCATCGGTAAATCCCAGACTTGCTCCGCACAGGCCGCACAATATGCCGATCGGCCCGAAAATCATCATACCGCAGCAGGCATCTGTAAACGATCCGCTGCTGCCAGAATGATGAACAGCCACATACTGCGTATTTTCCGAACCGCACTTTGGACACTTCACGCGATCCCCCTCCCTCCCTTTTCTTTCTTATGCACAGTATATCATTTCCAGCCTCATTTGTAAATGATATAACAATTACTATTTATTAGTGTATATATCAATTTGCCGATTGGAACAACTACCTCTATGATGGTATGAGAGGTGTTGCCAATGACTGATATTTCGGCTGCAATCGGCAAACGAATCCGGACTTTCCGCAACGCACAGGCATCAGCTTGGAAGAATTATCTTTCAAAGCCGATCTGAACGCTGCGCACTTTGGGACAAATCGAACGCGGTCTGCGCAATCCGACGATTGAAAACGCTGAACTGTATCGCCACTGCGTTGGACATATCGTTTTATGAACTGATCGGCTCGGTCGAGGAAGTCCTGCAGAAACAACCGGAAACCAATGAGATCAAACGGAAAATCGACGCACAGTTGTCCTCCATGACTTTGGACGAGCAGAAGGACATACTGCGCATCATTCGCATATTCCGCCGCCGTTTTGATGAAGAACAAAAGGCTGACTGATATACTATTTCAGTATATCAGCCAGCCTTTTGTTTTTGGTCTGTTCCGACCAGACATTATCCAGAATATACGATAGCTATTACTACTACACTGACTATCAACAGCCCAATATATATTCCTATCCCAACTGCAATACAGCGTACAATATATAGCCAATTCGACTGCGCGCCTGTTTCAGCCAGCCTATCCTACTGCGCATATGAAAACAGTTAAAAAATATAGCAGAACAGCCAACCATAAACCACAATCCAGGCACTCCCGCCAAAATGGATGGATTCGGGGTCGCAAAGAACTCTGCAATAACACCACCAACTGCAAATAAGTAAACATAATTCCACATACCATCTTCCACGGTGTCCATGTACGGAATCGGGCACACCACGCAGAATGTACCGCAGCCGTATGCGTCCCTGGCTGGTACGGCCGTAGGCATGATCGACCGCACTTGCGCTCTGATACCGCCGTTCCAATCAATATCTACACAGCGGCGAATCACTTTCCGAGTGAACCGTCAGACATCTGCTCCTGCGGTAGCATACCCGTCAGCATTTGATTGAGCAGTACGCCGACCGCATAAACATCCGTCCGCACATCGGTCTGTTGAAACCCGAATTGCTCCGGTGCCGCATATCCCCTGTGTGCCGAGCAGTTCGGTGTCGGCACTTTTCCTGCTCTTATGCGAGCGGGCAATATCAAAGTCAATCAGGTATAGGTGGTTTCTCATCCGTCACCATGATATTGCTCGGCTTAATATCGCGGTGGATCAGTCCTGCTCGATGGATAACCGCCAAGACCTGACAAAGCTGTGCCGCCAGATAAACGGCGGTCTGTTCGTCCAAGGTTCCGTATTCCTGTAAGACTTCTGCTAGCGTGCGCCCGGAACACATTCCTCGAACACCGCATAGCTGTCGTTCTCCATCGGTGCAATCTCATATATGAGCGGCAAATGCGGGTCGGCCGTGCCTTGCAGTACGCGGTAAATCTCTGCCTGTGCCGCATTTACATTCGCCGCACTGCCAGCAACTTGTTGTCCTCGTTCCGCACCAGCGTTACCGCCGAGCGGTGGCCCAGTTCCATCAGCGGCGTGCTGTTTTGCCATGACATGGTGTTCATCCTCATTTCTTATCCTATTATAGCATAAGTCATTCCATCCCTTTTCAACAATGTGTTACAATAAAAATGTATTCCAGCAAATCCTTTGCAAACTCTCTTAAAATATAGGATTTTATCGAAATTACGCAACTTTATATTCATCTATATCCCATATAACCAAATAATATTTTTGTATTTCTATCTAATATAGGAGTTGATCGAATGGACTGGTATGGTATTCCGCGAGCGTGTGTCAATATTAAAAATTTACGCAGGTGCATAGGTGACACGCCTGCGCCCGAAATAAAATACTGGCACCCCGACCAGCCGGTATTCATCTCTGCTCAAACCGGAGCTGGCAAGTCACACTTTATTATACATACTTTGCTTCCTCATGTGCTTTGCGCCTGCCCTAATTTCAGCGAGTCTGCGCCCGAAAGTATTTTGGTGCTAAGCAACCGTTTAGCCAATAATAAGCAATTCAAACTCGATCTGAATAAACAGGTCAAACAGGAAGCGCCTAATGCAAATTGGTCTAAAATCCAGCGCATCGGAAATGTCTACATTTACACCTATCAAAATATTTTTGAGCCAGCTCAAGAATATCCCTCCTTGGGAGATTCGGTATATCGTTTTAGACGAAGCGCATTTCTTCATTCAAGATGCTTCCTTCAATCCGGATACTCATGCTATTCTGCAAGCAGTTTTATCTCATTTCCCTTTTGCCGTGCGTATCTATATGAGTGCGACTTTTCAGAATTGTGCATTGCCCATCTATGAGTTGAACGCCGATATATTCACCAGCGCAAATCCAGACCTCATAAGTGCTCTCCTTCTATTTCTCAACCTGCCGTATCCCTTATTCTGAACAAGCTGGACCTCCAACAAAAGCTATTGTGCTATCCCTACGATAACAAAAGAGATCGAATATATTGCTCTAACCGCATATACTTGGTATGGTTTTTACCACCAATAAGGAATTTCAGTCATATGTACTACAGCGTTGTAATCTTACCGGCCTGACTGACTATAAAACAATTCAAGATTCGCAAAATACTTCAACAACACGCTGCATACTTTACCGATGATCCTCCCGAACAAAATATTCAGTCCATCCCTACAACTGTCATAAATTTCTGCTGCTCTGTATATCCGCACATATCTACACCCGAACCCAAGCCCGCTATTATTCCCTGCACAGAACCATTCACTGAATTAAAGGCATATATTCTTAATGCCCGCTACTATGCTTTTGAGCACTGTTTGAACTTTTTCGTCAATACATCCTTTGCTATCCCCGTCGTCCATTAGCTGCGAATGCTTTTTTAAGCATATCTATGACTTCTTATATACCGAAATATCCTATCGCAGAGGATGGTTTCGTATCCCAGATACTTTGGATCAAGTTTGCTCTCAAAACGGTATACCGCACCTTCGTCCCCACTGCAATGATTTATCTATTTCAGAGGGAATACTGTCCCTACCAAATCTATAAATATCACCAGTTATCCGATGATCTTGCAGAAAGAATCGTTTCACGGTATACACAGAACCCACAGGAAAAATGGTTGAAATCTTCGTCAATCGCAAAGAATCCGGTCAAGAATTATACTCTCAACTTTGCGACACGCATCAGATTCCCACTATTTTCATTCACTCTGCGGCCGTAAATGCCAAAACTCCTCTGGCGAAGCTTCGGTGGAAAAGCAATATTGTGATGAAATGATTGAGCGCCAGTGTTTCCCTGATGGGATAAATATTGTTATTACCACCTCTGTGCTGGATTCCGGTATATCCCTTTGGGACCCTGAACTAAAACACATTGTTTTAGCTACCTTTGACGAAGTTGCGCTGCTCCAGATGATCGGCCGCAAGCGCTTTTACCCTAAAACACTTAATACTGCCAAAATCTCTATACTTTCCAGTTCATTCGACATTACATCTTAAATCGCTTATCCAGCAACAGCAATCTGATCTAGAACTTATCCAGCATTTCCAATCAAACGCTGAAGCTGCATGGTGATGTACCAGCACAAAAGCTACTTAGATACGTTCGTTGGATTTCCCGCGAAAAATTGAACAGTCCTTTTTTCTATGAATGTCCGATTGGAAACAAACCAGTTCGCTTTGATCCAACTGCGAAAAAGCGGTTGAATTTGCCAAACAGATCCAAACCTATATAAAAGAGAATCCGACAGATGGCTATGCGGCATGGGCCGCAAACAAGTATTTTTCGAAATCCATGATATACCACAGTCCTGCCACAATACCGTCTTGAATCTTATCCATGAATGGAATCTGTTAGATAACGATATTTCTTTGAACAAGAAAATTAGAAACGTTGTCTACATGAGTTTAACAAATCTATAATGAACAAACCTATGGATATACGCAAAAGGATAAGCAGAACAATCATTACCAAAATCTCAAATTAACAATGCCTTTAAGAACCTGAAAATTCCGTATTCTTTATCAAAGGAACAATCGGTTCTATTTACAGTCTACAATAAAGATGACTAATCTTTATTGATTCCTCCTCAAACCTCTGAAAAGTCTGCTTTCAGAGGTTTTTCATTTCCAGTAACTTTTAATAATCTTTAATAACGAACGAACTATTTTGGTTCCCCGGGAAGGCATCGCTTGCCTTCCCTTGAGAATAAAGCTACCCGCATAAATACAATAGAAAAAAGATATTGATAAGAGATATTATCAATATCAAAAGAAATATACAAATAGTAATATATAGATAAATCATTATAAAGGAGATCAAAACCATGAATAATAAAGTGATTTCAGTTCATGTATCAGAACAAGATAAATTACGAATTCAGAAAACTTGCGAGCTAAAAGCCCATATGTCTGTCAGCAGGAAAATATGTTCTCTCCTGATACAAAACAGTACCTTGCCTACCAATAATTTCAATCATTAACTCAGAAATTGCTGATTGTCTTTGTAGAAATTTATAATGCAGCAACTAGTCAGGAACTTTCCCCCAGAAACTATTACAGGAGGTCGAAAAAGCATGGCAGTTTTTTACAGTAATTCATGCTCCCAAGAAATACCACGATCCCAGAGCCTACTATGATTTATCAATTATGTCTTAAATCCCGTCAAATCTCAAGTTTCTGTGCTGGCAGTGCGGTCTGTTTCCTTGAATCAAGCTTGCATTTGAGATGGAATGTCTTAGCCAGCTTTGGAACAAAAACCGAGGTCTGCATTTACGGCATATGGTTCTCGCTTTGACCCAATTGAGGAAATCACACCTCATATGGCTTATAAAATCGGTATGCAGGCTATCGAATACTATGGCAGCTGTTATCAAATCCTGTTTGCCGTTCACGAAGCACAATTATCTGCATATCCATATGGTGATGAATACCAAAATCAGCTTCATACCGGACAAAATATCCGGGCGACAAAGCGGACTATCACCGTTTTATTGCACATCTGCAAAAAATCCTATCTTCATATGATATTGACGTAATTCAGCACGCTATTCAGGCATATATGAGCATATTGTCTTCAATATGTACACAGCGCAATGGCGCAGTGTACTTACACTGCACCATCTCAATTAACCTTTATTAACCGAATTGACCTGTCCCAGATAAACCTTAACTGCTTCTTTGGGAATCTTCCAACAACGACAATCCGAAACGCAGGGGCAAAGCGCCCTTGCCAAGCAAAGTATATCATACTGTTTTTAATCATCAAATCTCACAGATCTTCACTGTCAACCAAATCACGGTATTCTTCTAACATATTGTACGCTCCTTTGCGGTTTTTTACCTATATTTCCGTAAATAAGCGTATTTTCAATTATATATTATCTCCATGAAGTATCAAGCAGCCCAACAAATACTGAATGGAAGAAACAAAAGATGAAAGAATACTCGAATTTGCACGAGCAACTTGCGGTGCAGAGGCGCGGGCGGCACGGTATGGTATCCGTCTTACGCCGTCCGAGCAGATGAACCATGCGAAAAAATTCCTTGCGCCGGACGTTACACGGCGGTCAACCTTTACGAACTCTGACACCGTAGAAATCCGGATGTTCCGCGGAACCTTGAAATTAAACACACTGAAAGCCACCGTTTGCAGATGGTCAACCATCTTGTCGAGGTGGCTGTTTCTTTGTCCGACTGTCAGGTTGCAGGACATGAGCTGGTTTGACTTCCTCGACGAAATCAAGGAGCCATGAGCTTATCCAGTATCTTAAGGAACGCCGCCTGTATGTCAACGAACCTGTCACCGCAAGCGAGGGAGGAATGAGTATGTGCAGTCTGTTTGGCTTAATCGACTTCAAGGTGTGCTCAGCACCCATACGAAAAACAAAATCCTGAATACGCTGGCTCGTGAGTGTCAAGTGCGCGGCACGGATGCGACCGGCATCGCCTATAACTTCAACGACCGCCTGCGTATCTACAAGCGTCCGATTCCCGCTCGGAAGATGAAGATTCACATTCCGAACGGCGTGAACCAGCATGGTCCATACCCGCATTACAACACAAAAGGCAATTCTCAGCTTAACCAGAATAATCATCCGTTCCTTGGTCATGTTGACAGCGGTACTTTGCCCTCGCCCACAACGGCGTTCTCTGGAACGATAAAGGAACTCCGCGCTACGGAAAATCTTCCGCAGACGAGCGTGGAAACCGATAGCTATGTTGCCGTCCAGCTTCTTGAACAGCAGAAAACCCTCGACTTTGACAGCCTTAAAGCTATGTCTGAAAAGGTCGAGGGTTCTTTGTGTTTACGGTGCTGGATAAGGACAATTCTATCTGGTTCGTAGTTGGAGACAACCCGCTGTGCATCATGTTTTACGACGGCTACCTGTTCTCTACGCTTCTACGAGGAAATCCTCTGCAAGACCATCAAGAAGTTAAAGCTGGACCGCACCCCTCTGACATTCTGGAGACAAAGGAGGGCGAGATTTTGAAGATCGACCGAGCGGGACATATTACTACCGGCAACTTTTATGCCGAAAACCAGCTATGAGCATTGGTGGCGGCGTTATCCCCATTACTGCGACTATTATGAGGACACGCCTGCCAACTACGATGATCTGTTTAGCGTGGCCAAAGCGTTCGGCGTAACGGCGGATGAAATTCAGGCACTGCTCGACTACGGCTGTTCGGAGGAAGAATTGAAGAAATGCTCTACGATCCTACTCTGCTGCATGAGATGAATCCGAGGGGCAAATTTTTTTGTTTATAAACGAAGATTTTTGCAACAGGAGGACGATATGAAGCACTATAAATTCGGATATGCCCGTGTCAGCACCGAACAGCAGAAACCTTGCGCGGCAACGATTATGCTGTCGCAGTATGGCGTGGACTACATTTCAATGAGAAAATGACGGGCACGAAACGCGATCGTCCGGGCTGAACAAACTGCTCGATCGCATGATGGGAGGGCGACACGGTAGTGATTGAGAGCCTGTCCCGCTTGGGCCGCAGCACGAAAGACCTGATTGAGCTGGTGGAACTGTTCCGCGAACGCGGCGTTCATCTGGTCAGCCTGAAAGAGCAGATCGACACTTCCACACCGGCAGGCAAGCTGCTGTTTACGCTGATGAGTGCCGTCGCACAGTTCGAGCGCGATGTGATTGCCGAGCGCACCACCAGGAGGGTTTGATGCGCCAGAGCACGCGGCCATATCGGCGGCAGACCGCGCACCAATGCACAAAAAGTTAAACAGGCCGTTTAAACTCTATCATACCAAACAGTATACCCGTTCGGGAGATTGAGGGAGCTGACTGGGGTGAAGAAGGCAACGTTGTATCGGAATCCCTAAATCATCCGCATTAACGCTCTTCCAACAACGGCAATGGTTCTGTGCCTCATGATTTGGTTCATTTCAGAACCATATCCTGTTTGTCATAAAAGTGACCGCCTAAGTGACGCTTGTGAAGGGATATCCTTGCTCCCCTCTTTAATCTCTATAATGACCAGCAAAAAGAAGGGCGTCGTAAATAAGTACTGAGATATATGCGGGAGAGCTTCTTTAAAACCTGTCCTGGTAAGAATATCTTCGCTTTGACCTGATAAGGACTTCCTGCGCGATTTTCCAATTAGATGTAATACCAAATTTTCTAAATACTAAAAACTTCTTTTAGAATAATAGAATTTATCCATGAATAGTTTTGGTCCAAAAATGCATACAAGAATTATCTGTATCCCTTCATAAATGCAAGAAACCACGAATCAGCAATCGGTGTATAAGTACCGTCTCTCGAAATTTGATGCCGCAGATTTTCAATCAATTTATCAAGCCGCAATTTCTGATTAATTACATCCAAGCCTGCCGCACGGTTACTGCCGCTCTTGTCAGCTGTTTACGTTCCAGACAGGTCCGCTAATACAGCTCCATTACGGTTTTTTAAGCTGCAACTCGTCAGCGTTCTCGGTGTATAAGTACCTGAACAAAGGCCCTGCTGCATCTGGCTTGCTGCGCAGAATATCCATACGGTTTTTATTCTGCCTGTGGTCTTTTCCAAAATCTGTATCACCGTTTCTGTCATCTTTTCCATTGATTTCCGTATAGCACAGAACCATTTCACCTTAAAATCAAATTCTAACCCGATCCGAACTCATCAGTAAAACCGCATCGGAGGCATTACAGATGAACAACAATAAGAAGACTAAGAAAAAAGCGTCACAACGGTGAGGGCAGTATCCGCCAGAAACCGAATGGGCGCGCTACGAAGTCCGTATCTCCGGCCGAGATATGGAAACCGGTAAAATCGACTCGTATTTTTAAGTACGCCGATACACTTGGATGAAGCTGTTGATATACAACACGCTTTGAGTGTCGCTATGGTACAGACACCGCAGTATTACAGAACAATACGACCGTAGGCGAGTGGCTGGATAACTGGCTGACGACTTATATATGCAGCACACGCTCAAGCAGTCCACCTATAAGAGCTATGAAACCTATGTCCGCAAGCATTTCAAAACCGTCGCTCCGGCACTATCAAGCTGAAAGACCCCGCGTACGCTCCAGATATTCTACAACTACAAACAGGAGCAGGAGAACTTATCTCCCAAAACCATTTCCAATCTGAATATGTGCTTACATAAAGGCTCTCGCACAGGCACAGTCAGAGGGACTGATTCTCCAATCCGTCCGGCAGTGTAAGCCTGCCGCCGCTCATCAAACCGCATATTGAGGTTTTGACCTTACGTGAACAGCAGGCCCGCTTGGTGCAGGCAAGTTATCAGTTCGGTATGGCGTATTCGTGCCCGGATGACCTTGGTGACTGGCTTTTCTATGCGATTGGGTGAGGTCGTCGGCCTGCGCTGGTGTGATATTGATTTCTATACGAATATGCTTCATGTCAACCAGACACTCAATCGTTCCAGCGCTATGATGATGACGAGGCCGACAGCAAAACCGAGATCGTTACGCAGACACCGAAATCGCAGAACAGCATCCGCAGTATCCCCATGCTGCCCGGAACTAGTGATGGACTCCAGAACTGGCGAACCGTGCAGATGCGGGATGCCGCCGCAATGGGTACTTCCTACTTTGACAGCGGTCTGATTGCTACGCAGGAGAACGGCTCTATGTCGAGCCGCGCCTCATGCGCGAATATTACCAGAAGATGCTGGCGGCGGCCAATCTGCCGAACTACAACTTTCATGCACTGCGGCATACCTTGCTACCCGTGCAATGGAGCAGGGCATGGATGCGAAAACGCTTTCGATCCTGCTGGGGACATTATTCTGTTGGATTTACGCGCTGGATACTTATGCTCATGTGCTGACTGACCAGAAATGGACTGCGATGCAAACGATGGCGGATATGTATAATATGAGCCGCCGCCGCGTCAGCCGATCCAGTTCTTTTGAGAGAATAAAGCTGCCCGAGCGGGCAGCTTTATTTTTTTGCCTAAATCTTTATAGTACTTTCAGCAATCGATCCATCTTTTCATACTGTCCTGCAGAATCTATTCCTTCTATTAAGGGAATATTTCTATAAATGGATAGATTTCAGTGCCTAATATTTGTTTATCATATGCTAGTTTGCAGTCGTTCCCTTAGACTTCATTTACTATACATAATAATAAAGACTGCATACAATTCATTTTCCTCGATTGGACTAATTGAAAATAAATACTTAAACACCAAATCTTTTTACATAATAGCGTCGTACACTACTATACTAAATTTTGCATCTACGATCATATATTGGGAATCGCCATTTCTTCAATTTTAATCAGAAAATCTCAAGCATAGTAATGACCCTGCCTTGCCTACAGTCATCTTCATTACCCGCATACACAGATATAGAATTATTTCTATACAACCTGATACCATTTACAGAGCTGATCTGTATCAAAAATTACAGGCTGATAATATAAAGTAATCCTTTCTGACCATTTTTAATACAAAATGTATTTCATGTACAGAAGTATTTTGTATTTCCATCGTTTTGATACCAATATACGCAACGTCTAGAAGACTCAATGAATACCTCTATCTCTGAAATAGCAAAGGAATTTCGCCAAAGATAACTTTCATACAAGCTGAAATTTTAATAAAGGAGAGCATAAAATGTTCTTTAGAAAATTATATATTCCAAAACTAAAATCCACATGATGAATTCTAACGAATATTCGATTATATTGTGGAACGGAGAGAAAAATTGCAGTCGGGTCTAGGGGTACTATATGTTGATCTAGGGGGATACGAAGAATATCATCACTATACATTCCTCTATAAATATGTAAATTTTTCAGACAATTTCTCCAACTGAGTCTTTCCATCTTCTATCATTTTTCTTGTTTCAGAAACATAAAAATGATGAATAAATGCTCTGAGCTATAATCCACATCATTGGGATTTTACAATAGATACACAATACCTTCAAAAGATTGAAACGAATCAATCATATACACCTAGAAATACTAAAATCCTCTATAATATCATATATATCATATGAGCGCATGTAATTTTGAACAGTTTCTGTTTCTGTGGTTGATACACACGATTTCCAAATAAATGATACCTTGCGTACTATCTTTTGACTTTCAAGCCAGTACTCTGGATGTGTTGCTTGTCTATGACCTTGGCGTTCCCCTGCGTCACATATTGTATTCGCTCTAGTCTCTCAATTACAGACATCTTTTTCCAACTTGAATCTACTATTAGCTTTGAAATATCCATAACTACTCTCATATAGCTGCAATCTCTTCTGCTAACAAAATCTGTGTCCGCAAGACTACGGTACCCATTCTCTTTAAGCCCAGATGGTTTTTCGGTTTGAGTTCTTTAACAAAAGCCATTCTTTTGATTATTATAAACAAATCTAGCCATTGCTTCTACCGAATTATTAAGTTCTCTCGTCGCACCAAATCGGTAAATACTCTGAATTCAGCGTACATTCTTGTCCATCTACTAATATAAGCGTAATAGACAACCCGCAACCCATAACAATCTAGAAAAATTGTCTGATTGCTTATCCTCGACTGAGGAAAAATAAATCGTCCATTATTGTAAACAGAGGACAAGCACATCATTGACATATACACGAACATCAGCAATTCGGTTCAAATCTTCACAATTCAATCGCATTTCATAACTTAAATCAGCAAAATTTTATTGTTGCTGCCCGTAGAATTCTCTATAATATGCTCTAGTCCAGCTTGGCGATTATCTATCCACCCTGCCAAACTTACCCCCAGAGAACTTGCAATGAAAAATTATCCTTGATGATCGAGAATACCGGAATTACAGCCACCGCAGCTTAATACGAATCTTTATTTATGTAAAGTCGCAATGGATATCTTGGCAAAACATATCCCCTGCGGATGAGAACGGCGTTGCACGCAGAGCTGGATGAGATGACCTACCGTCAAACCATGTGGTCGCACCAGCCACTCACCGATTTCTGGCGGGTTGGATACGCCAGAAGGCACGGAGAATGTTTACCTGTAGATGTTGCACGCGAATAATCGGTATGCAGCTGAGAGGATCTTCTTTACCAGCTCTTTGGGAAAAACGATGAGTTGTTGATTGACCATTAATGGGGCTGGGGAACCTGGCCTGCCATCAAAGTAAGGCATATCATCCAGTGAAAGCAGCCTTGGTTTCAGTCGGGTTCTGCATTGCCCGTATTCCGCAAGAAAGAATCGGTTGGTGCTGAGAGAAATGGCAGAGCAACTGGCACTGGATTTGGTGAGTAAGAAGCTGATGACCGACCAG
>VOFC01005167.1_pt1 | contig 37837 bp, 59 predicted proteins | sample 5384161 | NCBI WGS metagenome assembly VOFC01 (sample SAMN12384722, study PRJNA508395) | human gut metagenome | isolation source: healthy gut B | host: Homo sapiens | reverse complement strand
TTTACAAGGAAGCACTGGGGCATGATTATGACGAACCGAAACAATGGGAGCTGCGAGAGATCAATGACATTATGAATAACGCTGTCACAGGCTGGATGGCGTTTAGCAATCCGAGGTATTTTCCAGAGCCTTACCGCCGACAAAAAGGCTGGGAGCGTATTAGGAACGACAACGAGCCTGACAACAGCATGGATGGTTTTCAAGAAATCCCGACAGAGGAAATGGAACAGTTAGGGCTTCCAGAAGAATGGTTGAAGCAAAAATAAAAGCCAGTTGTCGCTTCGGTTGTCGAGCCGGTTGTCGGTCTGGTTGTCGGGCGAAAATCCCGAAAGCCTTGATATTGCGGCACTTTTCCCTCTCTGACAACCATGACAACCAATATTATAAAGAAAAAGGAAATAGTAAAAAGATAGTATCGCCCGATAAAGAAAAAAGGTTTTTTGATGTCCGTTGTCGGAACTTCGTTGTCAGACCTTTCCTTGTCGGGCTTTTTCATTCAAGGGAGGAATATCGTATGACAAATATTGTGAACAGTACACTACCCACCCAAAATAACCATTCGGAGAAAAACAAACCGGATGGAGTTTTTGTGATTAAGCAAGGCAAAACAAATTATAAAGTCAAAGTGTTTTTTGACCATAGTATTATCCTCCAAATTTGTAATCAGAATACGAAAAATGCGTTTAGAATTATTTTGCCCAATAGCAATGTGAAATGAGAGACTGAATGTAATTAATCGGCATGAGCGTTCATGCCGATTTTTTAATGCCCAAAAAGAATGGAGGACAACATAGAATGGAACAACAACGGCGCAGTTGGCGGAAAAACGGCAAAGGCAGTAACCGGCAGCGTTGAAGAATGGACGGGTTTTTCTGCAATCAGCGCGGCGGCCTGAAAAACCGCAGTTACCCGGAACAGCTGTTGATCTACGCCCAGCGTCCGGATGCGACCGCCTGTGCCAGCATGAAATCTGGAATCAGACGATGCGGCGGTATGTCCGGCGCGCGCAAGGTGGGGCGCGCTGAACGGGGGGGCGGGGCAGTGCGCTATGTATCGATGTAGCAGATACGGGCGCACGCAAAAGCTCGCGGGAGGTTAAAACATGGGCACTGGATGAAAACAATCAGGGAAGCTGTCGCTCATGCGCTGGAAACGCAGTACGGCTCGGCAGCGAAACTGGGCATTGCCGGACAGCTTGAAGAAATTGCGATGCAGCAGCATGGACTATTGGCAATGGCATCCGGGACGAGCTGCGCGGGTATCGTTGACGGGGCTTCCTTTGAAGGGTATGATGAGCTTAACCTCGAAATCGCGTTTCGAAACACAGCGGCGGCGTGAGCGTAGAAATACATGCTGCTGTCGATGCAATCACAACACGGGAACATCAGGTTGAGCCGGAAGAACTGGCGGGCGTATTGAATGGAACACGTCTGCCGCATCCGGTGCATTGGGGAAGCGGTCAGCGAGAGCTGGGCGAAGGGTACACTCAGACAGATTGAAAGAACCATCCGTCAATATGAAAGGAGCCAAAACGCATGATGAACGAACGACGTACACGAAGAACGGAGAGTATTGATTCCGACCTGACAGCAGCCAGACAGCCGATGGCGCTGAGCAAATACGGACGATGCAGGGAATGGTTTCTGAAGGAGGCATCGGACGATCACCTACAACAACCTGCTCTGGGCGGGAAGCTGACCGCACCTGACGGAGATCGACCAGGCGGCAGTGAATCGGATGGAGAAATCATGCCGGAACTGGCGAAGCGGGCGGGCGCGACAAACACTGAAAGCGAGCGACCCGATGTACTCAGGTCGAGTCTGATGAACACCTGCAAAAGGCGCAGGCAGAAGAAATCGTAATGAACGAGCTGATTTACGCCTAAACCGGCAGATGAGCCTTTTTCAACAGAAGCGGAACAAATACAAAGTCTTGAAGAGCGGATGAACGAGAGGTTTCCGCTTCTTTTTAATGGAAAAAAGCAACGGGATGTCGTGCTGCGTTTCGGGCGGCAAACAACGAAGAAATCCGATGGAGCTTGCTTTCGATGCAATGATCGACAAACCGATAGATGAAATTGCTGCGCATGCGGACGCTGTATCATGGCGGAAGTGGTTTTGAACTGGAAGGGAGACGTTTTTCAGCGTATGCGGACAATGGGATATACATTGCGGGGCGACCGCGCAGTATGCCAACACAGCCCGCATAGTTTCGTGGGAAGACGCTGCGAAGCGCGCGTCGGTGAACGGATTAACGCCGGACGATTTGGAACAGAGCTGGAAAATGTGGAAGCCGCAGGCTTTGTCAGGCGGCAGGCAGCAAGCCGGCTTATTGAGATGTATCGTGAGAGTTTTGCAGGCGAAAACGGCTATCTGCCCTTGATACGGGAGCAGAACCGATGATCTTTCCGGATTGCGTAAATCGACTGTTTGAAAAATGGAGCAGCCGGATAATCTGCATGAGCTGATCCGGCAGGTCGAAGCATTTGCAGAGGCGGTTGAACGTCAGCCCGACCTGATGCGGATGCGTTTTTATGCCCGATGCAATTTTGCCACGGCTTAGAGATTTGACACACGAGCGGCGGAGAACTGCCCAAAGGAGAAAGAGAGCTGCCGAAAGTCCGGGGCTTCATCACGCAGGATGAAATCGACTGGAATTTAACCGGCGGTTCAGGTTATGAAAGCGGCGCTGAACGAATTGAGTTGTTTTTCTCACAGCCGCATGATGTCGGCGAGAAAATTGAATTTCTCAAACGCGAATATGGAACAGGCGGGCGCATGCCCGGCGTTTCGAACGCACGCCACAGCGAAGAATGGCACGATACAAAGGGCATACAGCTTCGCAAGAATGGTTGTCAGAATGTGACGCTTGGTTGGAATAAGGTCGCTGAACGTATTGACACATTGATTCGGAATGGTCGATATACAAGGCTGAAAGAGCAAAAAACCAGAGGAAGAGATTCGGTTAGTGCCGGATATGGAAGACTACCGGAATCTTAAAGCCGAGCGTCCGCAATACATGGTTGGCGTGAGGGTGGACGATTACCTGCTCTTTATGGAGAGGATGCGAAAACGGCTGCGCCGCTGCTGAACACGAAACTACTTGAACGGGATATTCCCGGCATGGGCATGATGCCGGTTACGGGCATTCCTTTCCGGACGTTGGAGTGTTGCGGCAAAAACGCTGACGGAAAACGGACAGAGCATTTTTTTTGCCGAGCCTGCCGAACAGGGCGGCTATGAGGTCGTCAAAGAGCTGAACGGAAGGCGGGATACGCCGCATTATCAGGTGGGCGATACGGTCTATCTGGGCATAAGGCTTTTTGATTGAACAGATTACGGATATCCATGTCCAGCTGCGTGATCCGACGCTGCGTTATCCCGTCATTAGGACGGAACGGCGGGAAATTTTTGAGCAGATGCTTGCCGAAGATACGCGAAACGACGAGCTGTTTTACAGGCAGACGGATACAATGCCTGCGGAATCTGAGAATTTCGCACTGACAGAGGAAGTGTCGAGTATCCAGGAACCGCAACAACCGCAGGAAGAGATTAGCTGCACAACCTCGTTATCGACCTGACGGGGCAAGAAACCCCGCGCAAAGAAAAATGAACAGTTCAAAGCGCAGAACTTTCGCATTACAGATGAACATTTGGGCGAGGGAAGCGCAAAAACAAAATTTGGGTATAACATCGCGGCAATTCAGACGCTCAAGCAGATTGAAGCGGAGGGCAGGCAGGCACGTCCCGGATGAGCAGGAAATTCTCTCCCCGATATGTCGGATGGGGCGGTATTCCACAAGCCTTCGACGAGGAAAACACGCAATGGTCAGAAGAATATCGGCAGCTTAAAAGAATTGTGACAGAGACGAGGAATACGGCGGCACGCAGCTCGACGCTCAACGCGCATTACACCGCCAACGGTTATTCGCGCGATGTATGACGAAGCCTGAAAAATGGGGTTTCGGGACGGAAACGTGTCTGGAACCGTCCTGCGGCGTAGGCAATTTTTTCGGCATGCTGCCGGATGACGATGAGCGGCAGCCGGCTTTATGGCGTGGAACTGGACAGCATTACAGGGCGCATTGCGCGGCAACTTTATCCCGGTGCGCGGAATCGACAATCAGCGGGCTTTGAAAAAACGCAGCCGCAAAGACTTTTTTCGACCTGGCAATAGGCAATGTTCCTTCGGTGGTTACAAGGTTTCCGGACAAGCAGTTTGACAAGTATAATTTTTTGATTCATGATTATTTCTTCGCTAAAACGCTGGAGCAGGTTCGTCCGGGCGGTGTTATTGCGTTAGATCACATCCAAGGGCACAATGGACAAGGCATTCTCCCGACGTGCGCAGATATATCGCGCAGAGAGCTGAATTGCTCGGAGCCATCCTACTGCCGAATACGGCATTTGCGGCGAATGCCGGAACGAGCGTAACGACGGATATTCTTTTTTCAGAAACGGGGAAAGCCCAATCGACATAGAGCCGGATTGGGTGCATCTGGGGCAGACAGAGGACGGAATTCCCCGTCAACAGCTACTTTGTCAGCCATCCCGATATGATGCTGGGCAGCATGGCATGGGATAAGAGCATGTACGGCGATGAGAAGGAAACGACATGCAGACCCATTCCGGGCGCAGACTTAAAGGTACAGCTGGAGCAGGCGATTCAGAAGATTGGCGGCGAATACCATGCGGCAGAGGTCATGGAACTGGCAGAAGGCGAGGAAATTACTGAAACGCTACCTGCCGATCCGGATGTAAAAAGAATTACAGCGATTGTAGATGGCGAGGTGTATTTTCGAGAAAATTCGGTGATGATGCGCCCAAAGCTGAATCGCACAGCACAGGAGCGCGTCAAGAGTATGGTGGCGCTTCGATACGGTATATCGCTTAATGAACGCTCAGTTGGAAGATGCTGATGATGAAACGATTGAAAACGAACAGCGGGAGCTGAACAGGCAGTATGATGCGTTCAGCGCTAAATTCGGGCTGATTAACGATCGGGCGAACCGACTCGCATTTTCGGATGATTCTTCGTATTATCTGCTCAGTTCGCTTGAAGTGCTGGATGAAGATCGAAAAACTCGAACGCAAAGCGGATATGTTCACCAAGCGTACCATTCGGAGACCGCAAGCCATTACGCATACGGACACCGCGGCAGAAGCACTGGCAGTATCCATAGGAGAAAAGGCGCGGGTGGATTTGCCGTATATGGCGGAGTTGACCGGAAAAAACGAAGATACGATAACAAAAGAACTGACCGGCGTGATCTACCTTGATCCTGAATCCCAAATGGCAGACGGCAGACGAATATCTTTCCGGCAATGTGCGCGAAAAACTCAGGACAGCGCAGGCTGCGGCAAAAAGAATATGGTTTTTATGCCGAACGTCGATGCGCTGCAAGCCGCACAGCCCAAAGATCTTGACGCTTCGAGGATCGACGTTCGCCTTGGCGCAACATGGATTTCGCCGAAGGACATCGATGCGTTCATGTATGAATTGTTTTCTACATTACGAATAGCGAAACGATATATTCAGGTCAATTTCTCGCAGTTTACCGGCGAGTGGAACATATCGGGCAAGACGTTGCTCAGTCGCAACGATGTTGCGGTATTCGAAACCTATGGTACGTCAAGGGCGAATGCCTATAAAATTCTGGAGGATACGCTGAACCTGCGCGACGTGCGTATATACGATACCGTACAGGATGCGGATGGCAAGGAGAAAGCGTGTGCTGAATTCCAAGGATACGACTTTGGCGCAACAGAAGCAGCAGGCAATCAAAGATGCTTTTCGAGAATGGATATGGAAGGAACCGAACCGGAGATACAGACTGGTAAAGCAATACAATGAGCTGTTTAATGCAACCAGACCGCGTGAGTATGATGGATCGCATATTGTTTTTGCGGGCATGAATCCTGAAATTACGCTGAGGGAACATCAAAAAACGCGATTGCGCGTATGTTGTATGGCGGCAATACATTGCTTGCACACCAGGTAGGGGCAGGGAAGACGTTTGAAATGATAGCAGGCATTATGGAGTCGAAAAGATTGGGACTGTGTACGAAAAAGCATGATCGTAGTGCCGAATCATTTGACTGAGCAGTGGTCAGCGGAGTTTTGCGGCTGTATCCCGGCGCAAACATTCTGGTGGCGACCAAACGCTACTTTGAGAAGGGACGCAGAAAGCGTTTTTGCTCACGCATTGCAACCGGCAATTATGATGCGGTTATCATCGGGCAGAGTCAGGCTGAGCGTATCCCATCAGCAGGGAACGGCAGGAGCGAATAATCCGTGATCAGATTGCCGAAATTACAGCCGGTATTGCGGAAATCAAACCCGACAACGGGGAACGTTTTACGATTAAACAGCTGGAACGCTCCAGAAAAAACAGTTGGAAGCACGGCTTGAAAGGCTGAAAGCAGAGGAAAAGAAGGACGATGTAATCACCTTCGAACAGCTCGGTGTGGATCGGCTTGTGGTGGACGAAGCGCATTCCTATAAAAAATATGTTTTTATATACAAAAATGCGCAATGTGGCAGGACTTTCAACAAGTGAAGCTCAGAAATCCAGCGATATGTTCGCCAAGTGCCGATATATGGACGAACGACAGACGGGCATGGCATTATATTTGCCACAGGCACGCCCGTGTCCAACAGCATGACCGAGCTGTATACGATGCAGCGCTATCTGCAATATGGAACGCTGCGAAAAACAGAACCTGACAAATTTTGACGCATGGGCTTCGGTTTTGGGGAGACCGTGACGGCGATTGAGCTTGCGCCGGAGGGAACGGTTACCGTGCGCGGACGCGGTTTGCAAAATTTTACAATCTGCCGGAATTGATGAATATGTTCCGTGAGGTGGCAGATATCAAGACGGCAGATCAGCTTCATTTGCCTACGCCCAATGCGCACTATGAAACGGTTGTCGTTCAGCCGTCTGAAATTCAAAAGCGCATGGTACAGGAACTGTCAAAACGCGCTGCCAAAATCCATGGCGGAGCGGTCGATCCGCACATTGACAACATGCTCAAGGTGTCGATGGACGGGAAAAAAGCTGGGGCTGGATCAGCGGCTTATAAATCCCATGCTGCCGGATGACCCCGGAAGCAAAGTCAATGCCTGCGTCGGCAACGTAATGAGAATTTATCGTGAAGGCAGCGAGCAAAAACTGACGCAGCTCATCTTCAGCGATATGTCAACGCCGAAGAACGGACAGGAAAAAGGAATTCAGCGTTTATGACGATATTCGTGAAAAGCTGTTGGCGCAGGGGTTCGGAAAGCGAAATCGCATTCATACACAATGCAGACACGGAGGCAAAAAAGAAGGAGCTGTTTGCGAAAGTACGCACAGGTCAGGTGCGAATTTTACTTGGCAGTACGGCAAAAATGGGGGCGGGAACCAATGTTCAGGACCGCCTGATTGCTTCGCATGACCTTGATTGTCCGTGGCGTCCGGGCGACCTTGAACAGCGAGCAGGACGCATTGTGCGTCAGGGAAACCGGAACGCCGATGTGTACGTTTACAGATATGTAACAGATGGTACATTTGACGCGTACAGTTGGCAGACAATCGAGAACAAGCAGAAGTTTATCTCGCAGGTCATGACCAGCAAATCGCCGGTACGTGTGTCTGCGATGATGTGGATGAATCGGTTCTATCCTATGCCGAAATCAAAGGCGCTTTGCGCGGGCGATGCAAGAATCCGTGAGAAGATGGATTTGGATGTCGAAGTTTCGCGACTCAAACTGATGCAGGCGGATTATCAAAGCAAGAAGTATCGCCTTGAAGACCGGTTGCTTCGATATTTTCCGCAGGAGATTCAAAATAAAACAGAAAGAATCGAGGGTCATGTACAGGATATTGCGTGTTTACAGGCGCATGTCTTACCGAAGATGGGTTCAAATGGAAGTCGGCGGTAAAATGTATACGGAAAAAGGAAGCGGCAGGTCAGGCGCTGATAGAATGCTGCAAGAAATGGAAAGGTGACGTTATTCAGGATGCTGTGACATATCGCGGAATGAGTGCCAGTCTTGCTTTTGATGCGGGAAGCAGAACATACTGGCTGAATATGCACGGCAACATGACGTACAGCGTTGAGCTTGGCAACGATCCAAGGGGAATATCACACATTGACAATCGTCTGGCACGAGTACCAGACAATTTGGAAAAAAGCGATGGAACTCCAAAGGTCTGAAACAGCAGGAGAAGGCGGCGAAGGAAGAACTGGAAAAACCGTTTGCACAGGAAGCTGAGCTTGCAGAAAAACGGATGCGGCTTGCGCAGCTCAATTCAGAACTGAACATAGACGATAAGGCGCCGATTGAGGCAGCGATAGAGGATGCGCAGGATGTGCCATCCATTCGGGAGCAGCTTCGAGTATCCAGCGAAAGAGAAATGGAAAAAGGAACAGAAATCAAGAAAGGGAGGAACGATAAATGGACATGACAGCGATTCGAGCAATGAAACCTGACGAACGGAATTACAGCTACACACAGGAGAAAAGTGTGCAGAAAAATACAGGATGCATTGGGCATCTGCGTGGCGATATGGGCAGAAGCGGCGAAATTTTATACAAGCTGGGATGATCACGAGGCTTCGCTGAAAACGGAAACATTCAAAAGCGAATTCAACAGCATTGTGAATGCTCTGCGCAAGGACGAGCGTTTGGGTCTCCTTTGAGCAGCAGAAAAACACTGGCAGCGTGTTGCCATGCAATGCCGGACTGTGCGTTTGACGGAAGTTCTGCACAGGAGTACGGATTTCGTGCAGATACCAAGGCATACAGCTATATGATTCGCTGCAATCCGACACAGGGCAATTACAACTTTATATTTATGCGTATGACCGAGCAAAGCTGGACAAGGTGCTTGAAATGCAGAAAGAACAAATACAAAAGTGTGAAGTGCCGGTGTATCTGTATCCGAGAACATATGCGCAAAAGCATGGTGAGATGGAAGAATATCGCATGTCAAGACAAGCCAATATTGCCTGCCGCGACGCGATAGATCAGGCAATTCGCGAACATTATCATGACAATGTTCTGAGCAGAAAGGCTGCAGAATGTGGTCGGACAATATGGATTTGACAGGACGCTATATGTGCTGGCGGTCACAGTCATGGATAAGAATTGGGATGGACGCATTTCGCAGAACAACAAAACTGGGCAAAAATGCAGCCGGTTTATGCCGACATGGACGAACTTGGGCAGGAGAAAAATCAGGCGTTTGTTGCAAGGTCACATCCGGCTTGGTAGATCTGTTCCTGCGAGAAACCAGACGGGCAAAAAGAGGCGAACCTTGAAAAAAATACTCCGGCATTGGCTAAATGCAAAAGGGAAAAGGAGAGATGAGCATGGCAGGGAAGAGCACGAAATATACAGGTTATTTTCCGTGTTGATGAGCGGGAAAGAGGACTGATCCGTCAGAAGATGGAGCTGATGGGTGTACGGAACATGCAGGCATACCTGCGCAAGATGGCGATTGATGGGTATGCGGTCAAACTTGATCTGCCGGAACTGCGGGAAGCAGTGGCGATGCTGGGGCGGTATAACGGCAACATCAACCAGATTGCCAAACGCGCAAACGAAACAGGGCGCGTTTATGATACAGATATTCAGGAAATTCGAGCGTCGCAGAAGGAAATCTGGAAGAAAATAAACGAGCTGCTGACGAGGCTGGGTGTGCTGGGGCTTTGAGTCGTATCCTTGCATGAAATGAAAAAGTGCGCGACAATGGGGATGAGAAAAGGAAGATACAAGGGAGGGAAAAAGAGAATGAAGATACGCAGAGTCATGTTGACTGTAGTTTTGCTGCCAGTGCTGCTGGCAATGAAGGCGTTGATTTTTCCTGTGCCTGTTTCGACGGCGGTTTCAAACGGGTTATTGTCGATTGTGTCCTCGCTGCTGGGAATGACAGCACTGGTGAGCATATTCTGATCCCGAAAAAAAGTGCATTGATTCTGTTTGTGAGCGCATGGCTGATCAGTCCGGCAGGATTGCCGCTGGCTGCGCAAAAAAGCTGCTTGAGGTGCTGTATGCGGGATGTGAACGGATGCAGGATTGGATGATGGGATGAATATAAGAATGGCGCGGAGTTGGTGGGCTTCGCGCTTATTTTTTTAAAAAGGGAGGTGAAGTCTACATGGCAACCACACGTCTTATCCCTTTGCACACGGGCAAAGGGCGAAATTTCGGCAAAGCAATCCGCAACGTAATCGGGTATGTGTCTAATCCGAAAAAAAGACGCATCAAGGCGAACTGGTGACGGGCTTCGGTTGTAATCCCGAAACGGCGGACGGAGAGTTTTTACTCATGAAGCGCGAGTACATTGCGCAAACAGGACGGCTCAGAGGAAAGGATGATGTGATTGCGTATCATCTGCGCCAATCCTTTGTGCCGGGCGAAATCACGCCGGAAGAAGCCAATCGAATTGGCTGCGAGCTGGCAAAGTCGATTCACGCATGGGAAACATGCCTATGTTGTAGCCACCCACGAGGATCGCCGACATGTGCATTCACATATTATTTTTCGGCGGTGAATCTTGATTGTGATCGGAAGTTTCGCAATTTCTGGGGCAGTTCAAAAGCCATCCGGCGGCTCAGTGATACATTGTGCATCCAGAACGGTTTGTCGATTATCGAGCAGCCTAAGGGACATAGCAAGAACTATAATAAATGGCTGGGTAATGAAGCGAAAACCTCTCAACAGGATGGACTGCGGGAAGCGATTGATGCTGCATTGGCACGCCAATCGAAAGATTTTGAAGAACTGCTGACCATGCTCCAAAAGAGGCGGATGGGAGGTTAAAAGGGGGAAAACGAATCAGTCTGAAAGGAAAAGGACAAGAGCGGTTTAAACGACTGGATTCGCTGGGAGAGGACTATTCGGAAGCGGCACTTCCGAGCGATAATCGCAGGCGAGAAAGAGCATCATCAAGAGAAAAGAAAACAGTTCAACCGATGCGGCAGGTCAATCTGTTGGTCGATATTCAGGTAAAGCTGCAAGCTGGAAAAGGCGCAGGGGTATGAGCGTTGGGCGAAGGTCTTTAACCTCAAACAAATGGCGCAGACGCTCAATTATCTGTCTGAGAATAAATCTGATGAACATTGAGGATTTGACGGCGAAAGCGGATGCGGTGACTGCACGGGTTCACGAGCTGCAAGTCACGATTCGTGAAACGGAAAAAGCGCATGGCAGAACTCCATACGTTGAAAGGACACATCATCAATTACGTTAAGACGCGGGAGGTTTATGCTGCGTACCGCGCATGGCAGGGGTACTCAAAGGTTTGTAGCAGAGCATGAACAGGAGATCAAGCTGCATCAGGCGGCAAAGGAGGCTTTCGGCACTTGGTACACAAAAGATACCGAAGGTAAAAAGAGATTCAAGCTGAGTATGACGAGCTGAAAGAGAAGAAAAAAGCAGGCGTATGCAGCATATCATCAGGCGCAGGATGAAAGGCGGCAGTTGCTGACGGTGCGTGCCAATGTGGAACGGATACTTGGCATCGAAGAAAAAGAAAAGGAACGACAGAAGGAAAAAAAAAGAACGTTGATGGTGTTCCTCCGTCCTGAAAAGCCCCCGAAGGGTGAGCGCAGCCGCATGACTTGTCATGCGAAAACGGGTTTGGGGAAGATTTTCCCCAACAAGCAAAGCGCCTCTGGATAACCAGAGGCATTGCTTTGCCATGATTTGCATTTCGTTCTTTATTGTAGACATATTTTTTGATTTTTATCATACAATATTCAAGGAAACACGAAGCTATATGTAGAAGTATTTCCATATGGACATTTATCTATTACTGGATGGAGGTCTTTTTTATGGAGGAACGTATACTACGGAACCGCATGTTTGGGATTTACATATCCACACACACTTGGAACTCCAACAAAAAAGAATTATGACGGGGAGAGCAATCAAGTTTTTATTTCAAAGCTAATTGAAATATATAATAATGCTCCCATCGTATTGGTATGATTATCTTTTGCAGATCATAATCAGATAAATGTCGAAGCTTATAATTTATTTCGTGAAAAAATCGGCGGATTGCAATTATTCCGGGAATTGAAAATGGATGTTTATCTATCTGAATCTTTCAAAGATTCAAAACATGTCATATTTTATTTTGACGAAAGTGAATTAGATAGACTCGATTCCCTTAAACACCCTTATCACAGATTATATTAAGAAACAAAACAACAGAGTCAGTTTTTGATTTGTTCATCACCCACCTCCTTTGCTCATAAAAAGCAATTTTACCATTTCACCTCATGCCTTTAAGCAGGGTAAACGTGGCATTGACCGAGAATGATTGATCCAGAATCTTCCCTATTCAGGCATAACCAGTTTTCGGGACTCTTTTTCCCATTTTAGGGAAGCAGCCGGAAAAAGTGAAATTTGTAGCCCAAGAATTTCTTCAATCAGAGCACAACGAATCCTCTACAAGAACCAAGTCGGTAATTGCCTTTTCTGATTCTTCAGACATGAAAAATAAAAGGATATATTGAGAAACCATCAATATTTTTTGTGTTTGGATTTTATAAAGGACTGCTTCTAGCGAGCAGTGATTCAGTAGAATAATCAAAGAATACGAAAATCGACCTACGAGTAATCCTTCTGAAAAAAATCAAATTTATTCGCATAAAAGGAACCTAAAAATGGAAATAACAATTATACAAACATCGAATTGTCCTGATCAGCTTAAAATGTTATTATTGGAGGACGAGGAAAAGGGAAAATCTGTTTTACTTGATTCTATCGCCTATGCATTAACAAAAGACAATTTTGCCAAAAAGTCGAAAAAATTTTATAATGAATTTTTTGAACCATCTATTAAGAATTTAATGGTTCTTCCTTTTCACAAGATATCAGATTTGTATATTATCATCAAGCCTTTATCACAGAAGCTTTTCAATGGAAGTTCAGGATAAACTTATTGAGTTTCAAAAGAATATTTTCAGCCTATTGGATAATATCCAAATAAGCATTCTGACGTGTTAAAGGAAAGAGATGCTATTAAGCAAGAGCAAACTATTTATCCCGAAAGAGGGTTTAACATTGCAGATAATCTTCACCAACTTGTTATACCTCGAATAAAATCAAAAATATTTCAAGTTATCTAAAAGAAAATCGAATGTATCCCAGTCTTTTCTGAAAGTAAAATTGGATATTCTTGGAACTAATAAAAGTGTTTGCCTGATTCTAAAGTAGTTTGGAATGAAAAAGTCCAGCAGGCTTTCGACGATTTTATTCGTGTTCTGCTGGAGAAAGCATCTATACAAATAACTACGAAAACATAATATCCGTTCAATATTCTAATCTATTACTAGAAAAAATTAATGGAAATTCAAAGTAACAAAGATATTACGACACGGAAACGTACACAAAGCCGAAAACTGATTGAAAACTAATGGGAATTTATTCAAAGCAGTTTGAACGTGTGCAGCAGAATAAATTCTTATATAGATTCCCCAAAAACTTACGGAAATTCAAATCTCTGTAATTTTTCAAGCTGGTGAACCGGGAAACTTCTTTTTATTATGTTGCGATAAATAAAGAACATCCTGTTGAGTACGCTTTTAGAATAATTGCAGATGCCATTGATAAAAGAAAAGCCTGATGATACCTTTGAAGATGTATTTTCTCTGTATGCCCTTGAACCTGCATTTTGTGAAAACTTAAGAACAGCAAACAATTCAATCTTCAAAAAAATTGATCGCCTCGTTACGAGAAGATATCAAAAATCATATATAAAGCAGGAACTCTAATTCAAGATTTACCATACCTCTCCCGGAACGCAAACTAATGCTATCATGGAATGTATTTTTCATTCAGATTCAACAATTCCACTTCTTTTGGATCAACCTGAAGATAACATTGATAATGAAGCTCGATATCAAAAACTTACAAAGTGGTTGCCAAACAAAAAACACAAGACAAATTATAGTTGTTAATATGATGCAACATTGTAATCAACGGAGATGTTGAGTCGTCATCATCGCAGATCACGATGAAACTTTTTTCAATATAATTATGGTGCTTTTGGAATATACGGATACGCTTGACAGAGCTTCTTGCATTCTTGATGGGGAAAAATCGCAATAAAAAGGAGAATGGCAAATAAAAAGGAGAAGTTTCGCCAATGAAGATATGGAACTTATAATAGATTACGATGAACCGGATTTTAGATCCAAACTGTAATACGAAATGACCAGTTTTTTTCAAAATATTCGATCAGAAATTCGAACATATTATGATTCGGAATCTTTTATCTGAATATATTATTGACTATATAAAGAAAAAATGAAGAAAAGGAAACAATCTAAATATAGCAACTGATAAAATTAGTACTATAACCATATGAAACAGGCAAACAACCTGAAGCGATTCCTTTTTTCAGCAACATAAGAAAAAGTCGTAGAATTCAGATAGAAAACTACGACTTTTTTCTTTGGATTATGAAAAATCGACGATGCCCGTGTGCTTGAAAATCGGAACACTTCTGGAAATAGCACTGAGTAAAAGTGTTAGACTGATGGTTTGTATGATGGCAGGTACATTCAAAAGAATGAAAATAATCAGCAAAGCGATTTCAACCAGCAAAAATTTGACGAGAGTGCTTAATGAGTTGCGGCGCTTTCTTTTTAGATAGCTTTTATTTGGATGGAGAACGAGTGGATGTATCCACATAAAAAGAAGCGATATAACAGAAATTCCGATGCAGGCGAGAAGTGAATAAGGAAGAAGGAAAGAAATGAGGAAAAGCAACTCGCCTAAAACCATCGTCAGGAAGCACATAAGATGCGAGGACGCATGAAATCCACCGCCGGAGGACTGATTCGTATAATAAAGGAAGATCAACAATGCCGTTTCAAGTGGACGACCTGCTATCCAGCCAATCAGAAAAAAGTCCAAATGTGCTTAAAAAAAGTGTAAATAGCAATATCGAATCCATAGATATAGGTTTCTCTGGAAACGCCGCTGCGTAAAGCTCCTTTTCTCCAATATACCAACAATCCATATTGCAAGCCGCTGCATCATTGATATTTCCCTCTTTCGTTCAAATAGGGTAGAACAACTTTTGCATAAAAGGTGTCGTTTTCAATATAAAACTCGACACGCCCCTCGTCACGATCTGCGATGGCGTTAATGCTGTGCAGACCGATACCATGAATACCGGTTCGGTTTTCTGTTTGGAAGAAACGAAATGGTCTTTTTCTTTACAATCGTTTCGGTGTTGCATGGGTTTTCGCAATAGATATAGAACATATCCCACGAGCGGGAAAAAGCCAAACGAATAGAAGGAGAAGTTGGAGCAGGCTTAATTCGAGCGACACCTTCAATCGCATTATCAAGCAGATTCCCACGATGGAACAAAAGTCCGAAACATGAATTGGCAGACTTGCCAAGGATACGGAACGTAAACAAATTCAATCCCACGCTCACGCATAATTCGACGCTTTGTGGTTAAAAGTGCGTCGATTTCAGGTGAGCCGGTAACAATCATTTCGTCACTCAGATTATCGGATAAGACGGAGTTCAAATACTTCTCAGCGGTGGAATCTTTATCGTTGCTGACCAGTTCTCTGAGTGTTTGTAAGTGTTGCTTATAATCATGTTGACGTGCAGTTAAGTCCTCGTACATTTGGAATAGTTCACGTTGATGCTGTTTTGAAAGCGTCAGCAGAAGAAATTTCAGCTTGATAGCGATTTTCCCGCTCCGTATCATTAGAAACTGTGTGAAACAAAAAAGATGAGCAGGATAATACAGAATAGCAGGCTGATGTATGCAATGAAAAACGGCAGCGCAGACTGAGAGCCATATTCATTATAAAGGAGTACAAGGCTTCTTCAACAATATAAATGACAGCTAAGGTACAAATGAAAATTGCATAAGCGGATGCTTTAGGAAAAGAACATTTTTTTCTTTAGTCCGGATAATCAGCTTGAGAACAAAGAAAAGAAGAACGTTCGTTACGATGATACAAAGATCCTTTTGAACGCATAGCTTGGATATGTAACTCCTAAAATCAGAGGAAAAGATCAAACACTGGATAAGTAAGGACAGAAACAAGGTTAAAGACCAAAGATAGAATAAAAAATCCAATAGACGATGGAAAATTTAGGCTCGGATGAAAAGAAACTAGCGCGGGCAGAAAACCAACGAGAAGAAAATAATCTGCTGAACGAAAAAAGGTTGAAGCGACGCCTTGAGAAAGAGTCAAAAATGCTGTAAAGATGGCTAAGAACGAAGTGTCAGCTAAAGAACTTTCTTTTCATAAGAGAAACAGTGCTTTAAGTAAAATAAGATGAGTGACGATTGAAATAAATTGATTACAAGCTCAAATATTGTCCACGCCATAGTTGTAAATGCCTCCCTGATGATAACGGTCAAAGGCTTGGTTGACTGAAAGCGTATATGTTCGAGAAATAGGAATCGAAAATATTTCCAGAAAGCAAACATTCAGTTCGGGTTACTAGGCGAATATGCGCCACGTTTACAATATAGCTGCGATGGCAGGGAATGAAAAGCTCTGGAGGTAGACTTGAGACGATATCAGATAAATTTGCATTGATTTTCAATGGTGCAGAGGTGATTGTCGTTGAAATATAAATGCAATGAGAACGAGCTTCGACGTAGAGAATTTCGTGATAATGTAACACATATCGTTTGCCAGCGGAAATAATTGCAAGCGTGTTTTTTGCTTTCGATGGAAAGTCTGTTGTAAACATAATCACAACAGTAGGATATGTCGCTTTCACTGACAGGCTTTGGCAGAAAGCGAAGGGCATTAACCGTATAACCTTCATATACATACTGGGGAAATTCATTACAAAAAGACGATTACGGTATCCAAAACCCAGCTGACGGATTTTATGAGCCAGTTCAATACCGTTCATTTCACCCTTTATTTGAATATCAAGAAAAAGAAGGTCTTCTTCAAATTTTGTTTCGATCCGTTGCAACAAATCTTCTGATGATTTGAAAACTGTAACAATTACATCGGTATGCCCGGAAGCTGCCATCCAATGCTGGATAGCTTTTTGAATTGGGGCAAGGTAAAAGTCCATATCTTCACAAATGGTGATTCGCATGTAAGCATAACCTCCATCTTTGAGAGTGATTCTTTGACACAATTCTAGCAGGGAGGAAATTATTTGTCAATAAAAAAGCCGCGCGTGAAAGCGTGGCTTCATGAAGGAAAACAAATTCAGATTTTTGAAGGTTTGTAGAATGGCTTTAATCCGCAGTTGGTCATTGGGCAAAGCTCATCCAACCGCAACGTTTCCTTATCCGTCAACCCCAGAATATAATTAGCAGAGGTGTTCAGCAAAACAGATAGCTTCTTGAGCGTTTTCGACGACGGCAGTGAAGCACCTAGTTCCCAGTCACGGACAGAACGACCGTTTAGTCCTACTTCTTTTCCAAGTTTCGCCTGCGACCAACCCTTCTCGAGCCGTAGCTGTCGAATGCGTTTGCCTGTTTTTGTTAAATCATCCATCAAATCCCTCCATTACGCTCTTATCTTACCGCAAATGGAGAGTAATTAACCTACTATAAAACGGTAGAATACACCCTATCGAGGTGTAAAAGTTGCGTTTCGAGCATTTTTTTGCATTTCAGGAATAGCGCTCCACAAAACAGCACTTTCCCTGCTATAATGACGGCAACAACCGAAGAAGAAAGGAGGGAAAAACAAATGAGCAAGATTCTTGAGAAGATCGCCGATTTTGCTTATAACTGTGGCAAAAGACGGTGCGCAGCTGCCAGGCTGGCGCGGAATCATGAGCCTGTCGTTCCGAAGGAGCTTCAGGAAAATGAAGAAAGCAAGTAAGATGATCGTTGAGTTCCCGAATCGCCGAACATGAAAGTGTTTGGCGATTTATTTTTTTAGTCAAAGGCGACTGAAAAGGAAGTAAATTACCGAAAAAAGGAAAAACTTTACCCTAATAAGTCGAAAACATTGCATTTCAGGTATCTAAATTGTCGTTTCGAGTAATCCGCCCCCAAATGATGGAACCTTTGTGATAAAATCGAAGCGTGGAAAGTGTTATGGTCGTACAAGGAAGTGTGTGATAACATGGCGCAGTTTAGGTGTCGTGATCCGGGCTAATCGGAAGGAACCTAGCCCAAAATAAAAAGTTCTTGCAAAACATGCCGGCAAGACCTCATCGCCGAAGCGATGAACGTTTCGACAAGAACCCATAGCGTTTATCACAGAAAAACGCACGCTGTACATATCCAAGGTCAATAAAAGGAGAAAAAACATATGAAAAAAGGTTCTTATCGCTGTTTTGACGTTGACCATGCTGCTGGCGATTGCGGTAAGCGCTACTGCCGAGAGGAACTCCTACAAGATTTACAATATGCCCTGTGAAGCGATTGCTGATAACATGCTGTATAAAGTATCATGGTGATACGAATGGCAGCGTTGATAAAACGTTCAACAACCATACGGTTCAGATCAGTCACACCGTTGCGCAAGTCAGCGCCGATGAAACGAATCGTATTGCAGCGTATTGTTTCAATACGGGCAAAACAATGGGCGTAAATTGGCATAAGCCAATGGTACTTTACCCCTGCACTTCTAATGCGATTTCTACGGGCAAATCGTACACTGCGGCGGGAAGAGGCAATACCAATTACGCAAGTAAGTATGGCTTGAATAAGATTACGATCAGCGGCTCCATTGATTCGTATGATGATTAATAAAAACCCGGACAACATCAGCATAGATGAATGGTAGCCAGTCCGATTCCGGAGCTGCCTACCATTGGATTATAAAGGGGTAACGTATGAAAAAATATCGTTGTTTTGTGGCTTTATATTACTGACCTTTTTTGTGGACTGTATCAGTTGCTCAAGAGTATTTCACGCTTCCTGAGATTCGTGAACAATCAGCAAAAAGGATGGCATGAAACATATACCGATAAGTATGGTAGGGAAACAATCGTGGATATCGACGTAGAGGTATACGGCGAAGATACCGCGCCAGTATTGAAAGTCGGTTGGGGGAAAGTACGGAAAAACGATAAAGATTGCATGTTTATGTTGGATTGCAATCCTCCGATTGATACTCTGATGAAAGCCAAAACAGCATGGCGGAAAATCGACGTATATCTATGAATTTGAGAAAGAACATGAAGGTGGACTTAGATCAAAATACGGAGAAGAATATGGAAATGAGCTGACTCTCCGTGAAGCGTATGATTTAACAATGAAAATATTGAAAGAGCATGAAATGCCGATTTATGATTACCTTATATGAATTGCCTAGAAAAATTCAGCGTCGTATATAGTGCAAATCCGAAAACAAATGAGGTTTTAGCGCGCCTGCGTTCTATAATATGAGTGTCAGAATGAAGAAAAGAGGACTTCCGATTTTTAATAACGCAGGAGACTCAATACAAAACAGCCCAACCCCGTGGTATAACCCAGCAATTACAATTATCATGAAGAACCAAGATGAGTATAGCATATATGAACCAATCCTAGAAGAAGATGAGGTCCTTGCTGATGATATCCTTTTGTTCTTTAGATAAAATCATTCAGGGCATTGAACCAAAGATAAAAGCCGGATATATTCAAAATGTGGTTGCTTTAAGATTTGGATATTCTATCTATAACGATCCTACTATTGAAAATGTGGAACAGTTTTCTGGATATGATGCAGATTGTTATTACCTTGTGCCTTCTTGATTGTTGAGTGTGCCTATGTTGATAAACCTAAAAAGATTATCAATCTTATCATGAAACCCAAATTCGAATGATGACAATCAATGCACAAACTGGCGAAATGCTCGACCGTTTTGATAAAAGCTATAAGGGACGTGGGGATGCACGATATAAAGGCTTTTTATTTCGTGGGATGATGTTAAAAAGTAAAGAATCACACATCAAAATCGCTGGACATTCAAAATGTTTGGCGATTTCTTTTATACGCAAGAGGAACGTCCGTTGTTTTGCTTGGAATGGGAAGAAAATTACTGTAAAAAAGGAAGAATTATACCCTATCAAGCCGAAAACGTTGCATTTCAGGTATCTAAATTGTCGTTTCAGGTAATCAGCCCCAAATCCGAACCCTTTTTATGGTAGAATCCGAGACGTGAAAGATGTTATGGTCATGCAGGAAAGGAGGAGACGATACGAAGCAGTTTAGGTGTCATGATCCGGGCTAATCGAAGGTGGTTAGCTCAAAACAAAAAGTTCTTGCAAAACATGCCGGCAAGCACCTCATCGCTAAAGCGATGAACGTTTCTGCAAGAACCCATAACATTCTATCACAGAAAAACGTACACTGTACATATCCAAAGTCAATAAAAAGGAGAGAAAACTTATGAAAAAGGTTCTTATCGCTGTTTTGACGTTGACCATGCCGCTGACAGCGGGCTGGCGGAGCTATGGCAGAAACGTTTACTCTGAGTGTTCCTTGTCAGGCGATTGCCGACAGTCAATTGTATAATCATCATGCGACTGCATTTGCGTACAAGAGAAACAACATCAATACGATTTATGTAAGTCACCATGTTACCCAGACTAGTGCCGTTGAAACGAATCGAATTGCGGCATATCGTCAAGATACTGCTAAAAACGATGGGTGCCAATTGGCATCGCGCGGATTCTGGTCTATATCAGTGCATGTCTAACGCCATTGCTCAATATAAATATTACACGGTTTTCGCAGGTCGTGGCAACACAAATTATGCTTCTAAATATGGTCTGAACAACATCACATTGACGGGCTATTTCCTTACTGATAACGATTAATCTTCCATAATCTACGCAGTCGGAAAATCCGGCTGCGTAGATTTATAATAATTATAGCAAGGAGGAAAACATGAAACATTTCGTAATTATATTCTTTTGTTTCTTTGTATCTTTATCGGTCAATGGATTAGCACAAAAGTATTATACTTTACCAGAAATTAAAGAACAGGTAAAAGAAGGATGGCATGAAACCTGTGCTGATAAATATGGACGAAAATACAAGTCAATGTTGATGTTGATGTGTTCGGTGAACAGATGGCACCATTGATCAAAAGCTGGATTTCCACAACACGATATATACTATGCGGACAAAAATTGCCCATATAATACGGTTTCCAATGTAAAAAGAACAGGTGGAAAAAGGACACATATTTATCGTTCCTACGGAAGCAAAGTGGATTTGGATAGACAATATGGTGCAGATTATGGCAATACTTTTTAACTCCAAGAGAAATATATGTATATATGGATAAATTACTAACCGAACAGGGAATACCGTATGATAATTTCCTTTATGAAAGACCAAAGTTTTTTGACGTTTTGTGCAATATTCAACAATCGACAGGAGAGAGTAAAAGCAACAGCATTTTAATTTTTGTCCAGCTTTGAACAATTCTATGGAATTCCAGTTTTAACAAGTAAAACGGCTTCTTTTAACCAAAGAGATGGCCGGACTACGAACCAAATATATCATTCCAAATGAGAAATGAAGATGAATTTAATTATGGTTGATATATTTGGAAGAAATGGAGATCATTGCAGAAGATATTCCTTTGTGTGCATTTGAAAGCATAAAGGAAAATATCAGGAATGAAATAGTTAGTGGTCATATACGAAAAGTGTTTTCTTTAAGATTTGGGTATTCCGTATATAATGACCCGAATTATTCAAGCGGAAAACGTTCAGTATATGATGCCGATTTGTTATTACTTAGTCCTCTTGGGTGCTTGAGTGCATTTATATCAATGATCCAAAAGAATCATATAGCTACGACGAAGAACAGATTGAAAATGATTCAAACTCAACCGAAAGAACCACAGACAAGTTTGTAACGCTCACAATAATAACAAACTGGATAACCAATCCTATGGATAAGAAACAAAAGCAGTTGGGGGAGTACTTACTTATTATAAAGGGGTTTATTTCTTGGAATAAAGTAAAGCAATAAAAAAGTAAAATCACACATCAAAATCGCTGGACATTCGAAATGTTTGGCGATTTCTTTTTTATTACCTCAAAAGGAACGTCTGTTGTTTTGCTTGGAATGGGAAGAATATTACCGAAAAAAGGAAGAATTATACCCTATCAAGCCAAAACGTTGCATTTCAGGTATCTAAATTGTCGTTTCAGGTAATCAGCCCCAAATCCGAACCCTTTTTATGGTAGATCCGAGACGTGAAGATGTTGTGGTCATACAGGAAAGGAGGCGACGATACCGAAGCGAGTTTGGGTGTCATGATCCGGGCTAATCCCGAAAGGTTTAGCTCAAAACAAAAGTTCTTGCAAAACATGCCGGCAAGCACCTCATCGCTAAAGCGATGAACGTTTCCGCAAAGAGCCCATAACATTTTATCACAAGAGAACGCACACTGTATATATCTAAAGTCAATGAAAAGGAGAAAAAAGCTTATGAAAAAAAGATCCTTATCGCTGTTCTGGCGCTGTCCATGATGTTGGTCGCCTCTGGCGCTCTTGCTCAGACCTTTGCACTTCAGGTCCCGTGTGAAGCTATCATGCGGATACTCAGCTGTATCAGTATCACTATGACAAGTATATGCAGAAGTTGGGTGAATTCTCATACCATTCAGGTTGCGCATCAAGTCAATGAGACAAGTGCCGGTTGAAACAAATCGTATTGCCGCATTTCGTGATTTGACTCAGAAAACGATGGGTGCTAATTGGCATCGCGCAGATCACAAACTGTATCAGTGCATGTCGAATGCAATTGTTGATGGAGGATACACTGTTGCGGGACGCGGCATAATACGAACTATTCTAGCAAATATGGTCTGAACAAGATTACGCTGGATGGTTTACTTCCTTGCGAATATTGACTGAGTCTAGTAGTTAATAAACCTACAATGTAAAATCATATCAGCCAGCTAACACTGCCTGATATGGTTTATAAAAAGAAAATAGGGGATGTAGGTATGAAAAAAAGCATTTTTGATTCTTTTTATTGTTCATATTGTGTAGACTAAATACGGGCTTATGTCAAGAATATCTGACATTAGAACAATTAAAACAGCAGACTCCGTCTAGATGGTTAGAAACATATCATGATAGATATGGAAGGAATATGGATGTTGATATTGGCATTCAAATTTATGGAGATATAACTTATGCTACAATCTATAAATTAAATTTTCCATATGGTCAAGAAATAAGATATAGTAATAACAATCCGTATAATTCTGTTGAAAATGTTAAGAAAAGGGGTGGAAGAAAGAACCCATATATATACTTCATTTTGGAGAAAAATAGATTCAAATTCTCCATATGGCGCCGATTATGAAAATAATATGACGCCATATGAAATGTTCTCTTTCTAAAAGGATTATTGGTAAATGAAGGGGTTGATATAGAAGAATTTGACTATACTTATCCATCTAAGTTTGATGTTCTATGTAATCTAAGTCAGTCAGATGGTCATACAATCGCAAGTGCCTTTTATCATGTGAATTTATTTCAAAAGATAAATGGAATTCCAATTTTAACTCATTCAATAGCAAGCTTCAAAAAAAAAGAGGTTCACCTGATTTTTGTCCGATTTTAACATTCTTAATGAGAAATGAAAATGAATACTCACTATATGTTGCAAAAATGAACGTAGATAGTGTTGTTGAAGAAGATATACCCCTATGCTCATTTGAAAAGATACAGAAGACGATTGAAGAAAAAAAATTGAAAAAGGATATATACAACGGATTTATTCGCTCAAATTTGGATATTCAATTTATAATGCAAAAGAGAAGGGAGCAAACCATTAGCTGCGTATGATGCAGAATGCTATTATGCTGTTCCTTCTTGTACTGAATGTATATATATGGAAAATCCTAAAAAACGTATGATTATAATATCGATGAGGCGTTAAAGATCAGATGCAAACGAAAGATATTCGGATGGTTTAAAACGATTACAATTAATGCACAAACAGGAGAAATGTTAGATCCTTTAGATACAAGTGATAAAGGCTGGGAGATGCAAATTATAAAGGGGTTTATTTCATAGGATAAAATAAATAATAAAAAGACAGGGAATTGAAAGGTGAGGAAATGAGAAGAACTAAGAAACACATTTCAATCCTCAAGGTTTTGGATTTTCTGCATGTGTATGTCTGTTTGCGCTGATGGGCTATTCGGCAGCATACTGGATCGGCAGCGTGGATGAGTGGCTTGAATATCGAGAAAGCGCATTGCAGCTTTCGATTGGCGGCATTTTTTTCGGTGGATTCATGTTGTTGCTGCCGTTTCTGTGCGGCGCTTCATTCGACAAGCCAAGTAGAAGAAGAAAGCGGGAAGTATCATGCAATGGAGAACATTGCGGAAGCTCGGTCGCAAAGTATGTTGCAATTAAAGCAGGTGCTTCGATGATCGGTGCTGCGGTTGCAACGATGAGTGCATTTATTCTCCATGCAATTATCTGGAATATCATTGCGCTTCCATGCGATCAACGACTTATCAAACCATACCATTTATTTTGACCCGTCCTTATCTTCTATAATTGGTATACGATTTGCTACGGATTGCCGGTTTATTTAAATCACAGTAGGTATCAGATTCACAGCAGTGTTTGGGCGGTTGTTGCCTTGGCTGTTGCAGTGTGGATTCCAGATAAGCTGCTGACAGTCACAATTCCTTCGTTTCTCTACTATCTTTGGAACGCAGATGTCATTTTTTTTTCTTCGGCATCCAAACGCCACATCCTGCAACACTTTTTAATGATGGTTTAACCCGCAAAAAGCGGTTGTGTGTCGATTATCAGCTATCTGGTTGTGCTGGCGGTCAGTTTGGTTATTTACTATGCCGGATGTAAGAGGAGGTGTGAAAATGCTTAATGGAAGGAAAAATGAAAGGATGGCTGACAGCCTGTCTTCAAGGAGATATGAGCTTATGGTTACATTCGATGAGAACAGGTCTAATGTTGGTATTCATCCTGTTGATGAACTTTATGCTGGTTCGCAGCAATGCAACGATGATAGGCATGTATGGATATAAAGTACATTTAGGTGAAACCCTTTTACTTGCCTGAATTCCGGCTTTAATCTGATTATGACGAGTGTTGCGTTCCTTGTCATGATCTCGGAGATACCAAAGCGGGTATCTTATCAAAAATATGTGCTGATTCGCCTTTCGAGAGAAAATGGCTGCTGTCTCTGATTGTCTTTTGCATCGGTATTGTAGCGTTTTCCTGCTGTTTATGACACAGCAATGTGCGCATTGTTTTCTGCTGTCTTATGTACTCCAGGAAGCGAGGATGGAGCGATTTGAAAGATTGGCAGAAAATGCTGACTACATCTATGAGATGCAGATTATTCCACAATACATTCGAGGTCTTTCGCCATTTCAGGCGTGCGCTTCTTGGCGTGGTTTGTGCTGTTTTGCTTCTTTTGACGATGACCTTCTGATACTGTCTTTTTCTCTTTTTGAGATGCCGAACCTTGGAATTGTGGTATGTGTTTCCCTGCTGTTGCTGAATATCACAGTGCTTTTTGAATATTTGCCGGGCATTGTTTTGCCAAGTAATTTTGGCAACTTTGGGTGCGATTGTTTCCATGAAACCAGAGCATGAATTTGAAATGCTTTTGAAAGTGTTGGTCGGCTACGGCATTGTAGATGCCTTGATTATTGCTCTGATGTCTTTCCGTGTGAAAAAAGATGGATATGCAATTCTAAGTTTTGAAAAGAAAAGAGGTTTCGCTATGATTACAATTCAAAACCTGTCCAAACGATACGGTAAATAACACGGTACTCAAAAGATATTTCTATCCAGCTTGAGGCTGGAAAGATTTATGGTTTGGTCGGTGCAAATGGATGCGGAAAAACAACGCTGATGCGCTGCATTTGTGGTTTCTCCCATCCTACAACGGGTTATGTAGTGGTAAATGGCTGTTTGATTGGGAATAAGGCAGCCTTTGAAACGAAATCCCGATTTGAAGAAAGCGGCAAATCCTCCGTATAAGACAATGGCTGATTTTTCTCCGTCTACAGGTGTTATTATCGAAAGCCCCGGCTTTCTTCCTAACGAAACAGGTCTCAGAAATCTGATGCTACTTGGTGGATATGTCGGGCAAAGTGGATAAGGCAGCTGCGCGGAAAGCAATGGTCACACTGGGACTTGGTCCCGATGAGAAAAAAGCCGGTCGGGAAGTATTCGCTTGGACAACGTCAGCGCTTGGGGTTTGCGCAAGCCTTTATGGAAAAAAACCCGGATGTCCTGATTCTGGATGAGCCTTTAACGCAATGGATAAGGCTTCGATGGAAGAAGTTCACGATCTGCTTCAGCAGTTCAAACGGGATGGAAAGACGATCATTCTGGCAAGCCATAGTGCGACGGATATCGAAAAAGGCTTGCGATATCGTTTATGAAATGGAAAACGGAAATCTAAATATGATTCAGAACAAGACGGTGAATTGAAAGGAGCGGTAATCATGAAAAACTGTGTGCGGTGCTGGTGCTGTTGGTCTGCTGGTAGCAGCTGTGGCTTTTGCAGAGGGGGATGTGGCATTGAACCATGCAGGTTCATGATTATGAAGTCGCAGATTCGCTTTGTTATGTGGGAGATACGTTGTATATGCTCGGAACGTATGGCGTGTATGCGTATCAGGGTGGAGAACTTTCAACGGCTATTGATCTGTCGGATACTTATTTGTACCGCTATAATCAGGAGCGCCCGGAGGATGAGACGGAAGCGTCCGTCTGGGAAAAGGCGATCAGCGTCATTTTTTACAGATGGTCAGACGCTTTATGGGTTGCAAACCGTATAGCGGACAAATCTTTTCAACTTACGGAGGGAAAGTTAGAACCGTATACACAGCTTCCTGAAGATATTCTGTATGTTCAGGCGATGATTTCTATCGAGAAATCAAGGGAACAGCCATGAACAACGGAAAATTGTTCATGCTGCTTGGAACGGATAACTTCACGATGAATATGATAAAACCGAGCTTTGCAATCTTTTGACTGCGCCACGCAAGACGTGATGTATTCAGGGAGTTACAGGGATTCAGAGCATTGCGCAAGGAGAAGGTTGTGATCTGATTATATATACGCAAGACGATGAAAACACAATCTGGAAATATAATGCCAATTCGGATATGAACGAGAGCGAGGTTATGAAAACTGGAAGGTATGGAGGCTCCCAGCGGAATAGCTTTCCATCAAGGCAAACTGGTATATTTTGCGGATAACCGCGTTTATGAAGTAGACGAAGCCGGAAATCGACTGGTTAAGGCGTATATTCCGGTTCAGTATGCAATGGTGAACACGAGAGCCGCTTGTTCGGAAGCAGGGGTGTATGCTTATCCGTATGCCAATCGTGTATTTCTGAGAGATATTTCAAAAGGATGGAGAAGCAACACAGACTGTATTGACGCTGATGGGTAGCGTATCGCCGGATATGCTAGTTAATTTTTCGATTGAACACCCTGATGTTGCAGTAGTATCGGCGCAAACACTTAACAGCAGTGAAATCCAGCAGGCTGCCCTTTCGGGTGACGATTCCATTGACTTGTTTGTGGTATCCGCACCAGGTTCATATACGGCACTTAAAGAGAAGGGTTATCTGGCTGCGATTGATAACGAGTTACTCTGTGCGGATGCTAAAACACTCTATCCTGCAATTCAGAACGTCATTTTTGATGGCGAAACTCTGCTGGGTTATCAATTTCTTTGATGCTGGATTCTTGGACGGTCAATGAAACGCAATGGAAGAATATGGAGTTGGGTGAATATCCGACGACGTATGCAGAACTCTTTGATAAAATCAAGGTCTGGCTGGATGAATATGCACTGGACTATCCAGATTACACACTTGCCGATATTCAGCAGATGGGGGATAGACGGACTTGTGACGATGATGGTCAAAGCGTATGTTGCGCAGAATGAAAACGAAGATGGTCAGATTTCCTTTGATACGGAAGAATTTCATTCTTTGATGGCACTTGTCGCCCAAAATCAACAGATGTTTGCAGAGGAAAACGAGCAATGGGGTATGCCGTTAATTTCCTCGTATTATATGGGATTTGGGATTACCTACGCCGATAGGGATGCAATGGTAATGATGTTGCCGCCGACGCTTGAAAAAGGGCAGCAACAAACACTCAACGCGAATATTGACGTGATGTGCATCAGCGCTTCTTCTAAGAAACAGGAAGCTGCGAAAGCATTTGTTGCATATTGCGCCGAGCATCTGGATCAGATGACCCAATATGAGATTCATCCGAGCCTGACCGCACCGGTTGAAAGCGCAACGTATAAAGCTCGTCTGAGACGCTTAATTCTGAATTGAATGATTTGCAAGACCGATATGCTAAAGAAGAAAATGATGAGAAAAAGTATACGTTGGAAGATGAAATTACGGCAAAGCAGGAGATGATTGCAAGCGTTGAGGACGGAAAGTGGGCGATTTCTCCTGAGAGTATTGAAATCTATCGTAAAGCTGCTGAGCAAAAATGACTATCCTGTATCAGTCAAAGTTTAGCTCAAACGGAAGCGATGGATTTGGGATGCTTAGCGATGTTATTTTGCAGTATTGTGCAGACGGACTTGAAGAAAGTGAAGTAAATGCGTTAATTCATGAGTTAAAATCGCGTTGCAGATATGGTTTATATGGAAAATCATTGAGAGGAGAAAAACGGATGAATAAATTTATAAAATGGCTATATGGAAAGAAAATTGAAATAGAAATGAATAAATCGGCAGATAAAATCAACGTAGAAAAGATTAGAACTTGGATAAAAGAAGTCGAATCTGAAGCAGACACGCAGGAAGAACGGGATAAGATGGAAGCAATGACCCGTAGACTGATGGAAGATATTGAAAACAGAGTCTTGGAACGATAAAAAGAGGAGGAGAAAGCGATGAGCGAAGAAGAAGTGCTGGAAGCACTGGAAACGATAAAGTCAACTTTACTGGGAACAGCTCATCGTTTTTTCTCCTGTTATGCGGACTGTGAGGATGCTGTCCAAGAGTGCTTTTATAAAGCATGGAGGGGGACGGGAGTCCATCCAGAATCCCGAGTATTTCAAAACATGGGCGACGCGCATCCTTGTTAATGAGTGCAAAACGATGCTCAGGAAAAAAGTGCCTATCCCTATGGAAGCGGATTATAACTCAATTTATTATGAAAATGAATATGAACATATCGTTGAGCTTGATCCGCTTCACAAGGCAATGGAAAGGATAAGAGAGGACGACAGGCAGCTTATTCAGATGCACTTCATTCAAGAGTATTCGTACCGTGAAATCTCAAGAATCAAGAACAGAAGCGTAGGTGCGGTAATCAAGCGGGTAAATCGCTCACTTGAAGTCGTAAAAGAGCTATGTAAAAGTAAATAGAACACCCGTGTAACAAAAAAAGCACCGAGTTGGAAATTCAATTTGGTGCTTTTATTTATATGACGCGCAGGATATAAATAAACAGAGTGATATGTTTTTTTATATTCACAAAATCGCGTAAATGCCGCTCTCCTCCAAGTTTCTGATAACAAAATTCAGAAATTTGGAGGAAATATAAGTGAATTATAATATGAAAGAAGTCGGAACTCGAATCAAACAACTCCGAAAGGAAAAAAGGGTTGACACAGGAACAGCTTGCTGAAAATCTGGATATTACAGCAGGAACTATCGGAAAGATCGAAATTGGACGGACTGGAATATCCATTGATTTACTGATTTGCATGTCAGATTTCTTTTGAAGTGCCGACTGATTATATCATTTTAGGGAAAAAGTCGGATATGCGTTTGTTGAAGGGAGAAATCCATAATATCATTGTAAGGTTGGAGGAGATCGAAAAAAAGCATGTAATTCCGTCTATCAGACCATAAAGGGGCTAAATTCCGTCTACTGGGCAATAACAGAAAGAAAAATGACTGCGGTATAATAAGGATGCGGATCAGAAAGAGATTCGTTTGAACCTGATAACCGAATAGTCATTTCATCAGGTACGTTCTCATTGTTGATGCGAAAGTGTCAGCCACATCTGCGATACGCCACGACAGTGTTTTTTGAACACAAAAGCGATTCCTATCGGCAGTCAATATCGTGCAGCTCATGATAAGGCGATGACCGGCAATGGGGATAATGATACTTCTGTCCAGCCACAGCCCTTATGGAAGGATCACGCAATGGGGACAGCCCGGCAGGATGCGGGAGGCAAAAACCTATGGCGCTGGTTCGCTGCCAGCCGCCTGATGATCTCCCCAAAACATCCGTTTTGCTGCTCCAGGGGTGTCGAGGACAAATGTGAAAAACGTGAATTTAGGGAGAGTCGATAAAAATCGGCTCTCCTCTTTTTTTGTATAGGGTGAAGGCATATTTCAAAAAGCAAACGCGAAAAGGTGGATTTATGATGAACAATGTTGACTACAAGGCAATGCTCTACGAAAAAATGAACAATGAGCAGAACAGCTATCGTAAATGGCTCTTGTCGCAGCCGCCTGCGGAGATTTTTTGAATCACACCTATGAATACACAACGAGAGAAGATATTTTGATGTGCATGGAGGAATTGTCGTTGCAGCCGAAGCAGGCAAAGCCATGCTTAAATCTCCGTGTCCACTGAAAGAGGTATATGAAGAATTCAGAGATCGTGAAACGGACTATATGGACACGATTCGAGAGTCCATCGAAGCAGAAGCAGATAGATGTATCCACAAAGAGAAGCCGCGGGTTTCACGAGAAGATAGATGAAATATATAGGAGGCATATATATGAAAATATCAGGGGAAAAAAGCATACAGCGTTATGCTCAGCGATTCCCCGATATTATGAATATCGAGGAAATGTGTTCGGCTTTGAGCATTAGTAAAAAGACGAGGATATAAGCTGCTGCGAGAAGGAAAGATCGTGGGCATGAAGGTTGGCAGGACATACCGCGTACCTAAAAGTCCATGTGTTGTCCTATTTGAAAATTGTGGACGAAAATCCCGCAAAATGATGCACCGTATCCTCGCTATTTCGTTTATGCTGTGATATGATATTCTGTCAACAGCGGGTGGAAGCGGCGAGAAGGGAGGAAAGAACAATGGCTCTGCAGGGCACCTGCAAGAAAAGAACGGAATGTTCTATGTTGTTTTGAACTATCGAGATGAGAACGGAAAGCGGAAAACGCCATGGATTTCGACCAATCTTCCAGTCAAAGGAAATAAGAAACGGGCAGAAAATTTCATGATGGATGTACGCCGGAACTTTGTTCCGCCGAACATGTTCAGCGGATCGAAGAACGCGAAGCGATGCAAAAAGGGAGATATTCTCTTTACGGATTTCCTTTTGAAATGGCTGCGTGTGGCAAAAAGCACCGTAAAAGCTGACGACGTATGCGTCCTATGAAATGATGGCTACGCGGATTATTATCCCTTATTTTGAGACTTTGAATATCAAACTCAAGGAACTGACTACGGAAGATATTCAGGAATTTTACAGCGCTCAGCTCGAACGGGTTTCTGCCAACACAGTGATTCATTATCACGCGGTCATTCATCGTGCGCTGAAATATGCGGTCAAAATCAAAACAATTCAATCTAATCCAGCAGTGAATGTCGAACGCCCTAGGAAGGAAAAGTTTATTGGTAGTTTCTACGACAAGAAAGAGATCAATACATTATTTGATATCATTCAGGGTCATCCGTTGGAAGTTGCCATTAAGCTGGCTGCGTTTTATGGTCTGCGCAGGGAAGAAATTATCGGATTGAAGTGGACTGCGATTGATTTTGAAAATAACACACTTACAATTCAGCATACTGTGACGGAATGCAATCTGGATGGAAAGCATATTGAGGTGGCAAGCGATACCGCTAAAACGGATTCGAGTTTGAGGACAATGCCCCTTTGTCACCAATTTCGAGCGATGTTGCTCGCTAAAAAAGAGAAGCAGGGAACACTATCGGAAGCTCTGTGGCAGATCATACTGTAAAGAGTATCTGGATTACATTTTCGTCAATGAGATGGGCGAACGATGGAAGCCACGCTACTTGTCGGACGGATTCAAAGAGAATCTTGGAACAGAATGGTCTTCGCCGTATTCGCTTTCACGATTTGCGCCACACCTGTGCCAGTCTATTGCTCGCGAACAACGTGCCGATGAAAAAAATTCAGGAATGGCTCGGACACAGTGACTTCTCTACTACGGCAAATATTTACGCTCATCTTGACTTTCAATCAAAAATATCTTCGGCAGAAGCAATGCTGACAGGACTGGACATGAGTTGACGTACAACATTCTTCTCTCCCAAACAATGAAAAAGCCTGACAAAACCTAGTTTTGCCAGACTTCCTTCTATGGCGGAGACGGTGGGATTCGAACCCCACGAGCCCGATAAAACTAACAGATTTCGAGTCTGCCCCGTTCCGTGACCGCTTCGATACGTCTTGGAAGGAGATAAAAGAGGAAAACCTGGGGCTCCTTGGAAAAGAGATAAAGGAGGAGATATGAAAGTCACCGCTTTAAGACCTTATTTGATGGGAAAAAAACTTAGATATTACTTGAAAATTCGCAAGAGAGGCGTTCCAAAGGATCTGAAGATTTCGAGTGCTGCACCTTCGGACCAACTCTCCACGTCGGATTCTCTTTTTCCAGATACCTGTTTATTATAAGGCTAACAGATGAGTTCTGTCAAGCAAAATCGTTCTTTTTTCTGTTTTTGTCGCCGATTCGCCGCTTGAAATTTAACCGCATCTTTGCTATCATGTTGGTTGATTCTATATAGCGTCTCAGCTTTTCTTTCATAACTGCGCGGCGGTCGGTCCACGCGGGCAGGCTCCTCGGCGTGGTGCCGAAGACGTACCTGCCGAACTACGGCGAATTTTACGAGCAGCGGCAGTTTTCTTCCCGCGTCGGTGCTCGGCGGGAAACATCTACGACCTGACGCTCTGCGGCCAGAGCGTGCCGTTCGGCACGGATCTGCTTTTTGCCTGCGCGGAGCTGCCGGACTATACCTTCGGCGTCGAGCTGTGCGAGGACCTCTGGGTCCCGTGCCCGCCGTCGACCCGCCTCACGGGCGGCGCGCTGATGATCATTGCCAACCTGTCCGCCTCGGACGAGGTGATCGGCAAGGCGGACTACCGCCGGATGCTGGTCAGCGCGACGTCCGCGCGGCTGGCCTGCGGCTATATCTACTGCAGCGCCTCTCCGACGGAGTCCACGCAGGACATGGTCTTCTCCCGCCACCATCTGATCGCGGAAAACGGCACCATCCTCGCGGAAAACGAGCCGTTTGCCGACGCTGAACTTCGACGTCACCGAGATCGACGTGCAGCGGCTTCATGCACGGCGGCACCGCACCACGAGCTATGACGCCGTCCCCGGCCTGCGGCAGATCGTCTTCCACCAGCCCCTGCCGACGGACGCAGCTGACGCGCCCCATCGCGCCCAATCCCTTCGTCCCGCCCTATGACGACCAGCTCCGCGCACGGGAGGCGATCCTGCGCATCCAGTCCAGGGCCTTAAAAGGCGGATCGAGCGAATACGCACGCGAAGACCGTCGTGCTCGGCATCTCCGGCGGGCTCGACGACGCACGCCTGCGCGCCGCCGCCTGTGCGTGCGCGCGTTCGCTGCGGGCGCAGCCGGAAGCAACTGATCCAGTGCGTCACCATGCCCTGCTTCGGCACGACGAAGCGCACGAAGTCCAATGCCGTGAAGCTTTGGAGGAGCTGGGCGTCAGCGTGCAGGAGGTCGAACCATCCCCGCCGTCAAGCCGTCCGGCAGCACTTCGCCGACATCGGGCAAGACGAACTTCACGACGTCACCTATGAAAACGTCAGGCGCGCGAGCGCACGCAGGTTCTGATGGACATTGCCAACCAGTCCGGCGGGCTGGTGATCGGCACCGGCGACCTTTCGGAGCTTGCGCTCGGCTGGGCGACGTATAACGGCGACCATATGTCCATGTACGCGGTCAACTGCCTCGGTGCCGAAGACGCTCGTGCGCTACATCGTGCAGTATACGAGGCAGCGAGGCGCCCGCCCTGCCGAAGGCGTCCTGCTGGACATTCTCGACACGCCGGTCTCCCCGGAGCTTCTCCCGCGGACGAGAAACGGCCAGATCGCGCAGAAGACGGAGGACCTTGTCGGCGGCCCTACGCTGCATGATTTCTTCCTGTACCATATGGACGGCGGCGCGTCCCCGCCAAGCTCTTCCGGGCCAAATATGCCGCGTTTGACGGACAATATGACGACGACGAGACCATCCGCCACTGGCTCAAGATCCTTCTGCCGCCGCTTCTTCCAGCAGCAGTTCAAGCGCTCGTGCATCCCGGACGGCCCGAAGGTCGGTTCGGTCAGCCTTTCCCCACGCGGCGATTGGCGCATGCCCTCGGACGCGCAGAGCATCCTCTGGATGCAGGGAGGTCGAGCAACAGCTGGAACGCCAGCACCCCTGAAACCGGCGCGCGGGTTGTCGTCAGCGCCTTGCACATTCGGAGCTCGATGGTCAGCCTTCTACGTGCCAGCCCAGCGGCGTCGGCTATCCTGCGAGCAAATTTGCCGTCAACGGCCTGACGAAGAGTCTGGCGCGCGAGCTCGGCCCGGCCGGCATCCGCGTCAACGCCGTCGCGCCGGGCGTGACGCGCACGGACATGGTCGCGGCGCTGCCGGAGGAGCTGGTCGCGCGGATCTCCGCGCCGATCCCAGCTGCGGCGCATCGGCGAGCCGGAGGAGGTCGCCAACGTCTTTTTGTTCCTGGCAAGCGACTTGGCCAGCTACGTGACCGGCACTGTCGTCAGCGTCGACGGCGCGGCGCTTCCAAAGTTGATAGAATAGAGATAGCTTCTACTGGTATTTCATCTTGAATGGTATCATACGGGAGAATGTAATGGAACTGATAGCTATATCCATCATCTGTACGAATAAGAAATCCATATCCATATGTAGCTTGTTCTTTTTCGTATAAATAAGATATGTATGCTCACCAATCAAGAAACCATCAGAAACAACAATGAACTTATTGCTTCTGTCATATAGTTTCTTTAGAAGATGGTTTTGATCTTTTTTGAGTATGTAAAGAGCTTTGCACCAAAACGAAGTTTTTGTTTTCTCGATTAATAAAGTATATGTGAACGGATAGCGTTCAATTTCTGTTAGTTCAACAGGTTGATACTGATAATCTGCTGGAATGGTTAAGGCTAGAAACCCGCCATCAACCTCCAGATTTACAACATAGCCACCATCTGCATTCTCTGCGCCAATGCTATGATCGGCGAAGTCTTGGGGAATAGCATCTATTCCGGATTGTTCTTGGCCCAATGCAATTTCCAAGTTCAAAACAAGCAAGAACAGCACCATCAAGCAGCTGGCAAAACGAATCCTCTTCATAGAATGGTCTCACTTTTCATCGGGTGTTCGTAATGAGCATCTGAAAACAAACGCGATGAGAGCCAATCCGGCGTCTCGAAGGGCATAGTCTCCAGTGTTTATTAAACGAAATACCAGACCGTTCTATTCCAAATTTAGTTATTATTTACACTTTTCATAACATCCGTACAAAGAATTCGATTGATCTTCATACAAATACACAGAATTCTGAATATCAGACTCCTTTATGCACACGGTCATTCTCTCTCCATCAGCAATGGTGAAGTTTGATTGATCTGGACAAAACACAAAATCGTTTTTATTTTCAAGAAATAGATGAACGTTTAGTCGAGCATGCAGAAGCGTCAATTTGTTGACCACCAGTGAAAAGCTATGCTCCGGGTAGAGAATATAATGCAAACTCCGATAATAACCATTCTGCCGACCACTCAGTGAAAATTGACTATGCACCAGGGTAAAACAATAGCAAAAATCAAAACTCCAGAAAGCCATTCAGCTGACCAGTCTTTCATTGGGATTTGCGCTCAAAGCGGCTATTTCCATAGAGGCGGCCCTGGCGCTGGAACAGAATAAAGATGGCGAGTTGATAGAAATTGGCGGCATCCGGGTATACAGGAGTTCAGAATATAGAGAAGAACCGCTGTCTGGATTGATGGTATGACCGTCTGTTCGTTGACGCGCACGCCCGAACGCGCCAAATACGTCGCCAGCCACTGGGTAAAGTTGGAATAGCAAAAATCAAGGCTCAAACGCCCGCCTTCGCGCCGGAATACGCCCAGGGGATGCGCGTCAGCGGGATCGGCGTGAACGCGCTCATCGAAGTTCAGACGTTCAGCACGCACGCGCCCGGAATGCTGGCCGATCATCAGCAGGGGTCATGATCTTGCTGGGCAGCCACGTGCCGCGCATGTTCAGGTCAAACTCCTTTTGAATGTCGTCCGCGCCGACCTCGAAGAAGGTCTTCTCGCCCGGATCGGCCATCTGATCCTGCGGAACCATCGCGCTCTTGACCGCACCGCCCGCCGCGTTAATCAGGATGTTCAGCCGTCCGTATTTCTGCGCGATTTCTTCCTTCACGCGCAGCATCGCCGCCTCATCCGTCACATCGCCGGAAATCGCGTCCGCTTTGCCGCCGCCCGCGTTGATTTCGTCCGCAACCATCCGGCAGCGCTCCAGGTTGCGCCCCAGCACGATCACCGTCGCGCCGCGAGGCCGCCAGCGCCCGGCAGAACATGCCGCCGATGCCGCCGTTGCCGCCCGTCACCAGCGCGACGCGATCCGTCAGATCCACATGAAACGGAATATCGTAATTGTAAGCCATTTGTTCTTCCTCCATTGCGTCGTTATCCCGGTGTATATTCGGTCTGTTCCGGGAAAATTCCTGCCAATACACGCATGACCAGCGATGTCAATCAGGTGCAGAATGGTCTGAACATGTTCCTGCGCCTGTTCCTGCGTTCACCGTTCATCGTCGCGGGCGCGATGATTGCCGCCTTCACCATTGATACACAGATTGCGCTGATTTTCCTCGCGGCGATTCCCGTGCTGGCGGTGATTGTCTTTGGCATCATGCGCATCACCTCGCCCATGTACAAAACCGTTCAGTCCCGGCTGGACGCGGTCACAGGCGCAACGCGCGAGAACCTCTCCGGCGTCCGCGTCGTGCGCGCGTTCGGGCGTGAGGACGCGGAGGAAGAAAACTTCGTCCAGCAGAATGGCAGCCTGAACGCCATGCAGCTCAAAGTCGGCCGCATTGCCGCGCTGATGAATCCGCTGACGTATGTCGTGGTCAACCTCGGCATCATCGGCATTCTGTACTTCGGCGCGAACAAGATTGGCAGCGGCGCGCTGCTCTCCGGCGACGTGGTGGCGCTGGTGAACTACATGAGCCAGATTCTGGTGGAACTGGTGAAGCTGGCGAACCTCGTCGTGCTGCTCACCCGCGCAATTGCCAGCATGGGCCGCGTGTCGCAGGTGCTGGATACGCCCTCGACGATGGCATTCCCGGAGAAGCCCGTTTCGGCGGATGCTGCTTCCGATGTGGCGGTGGCGTTCGACCATGTGTCCCTGCGCTATCAGGGCGCGGGTGCGGAAAGCCTGTCCGATGTGACCTTCACGGCAAAGAAGGGGCAGACCATCGGCGTTATCGGCGGCACGGGCAGCGGCAAAACGACGCTCGTCAGCCTGATTCCGCGCTTTTATGACGCAACGAAGGGGCAGGTCACCCTGCTCGGTCAGCCGATTACCGCCTATTCCAAGGAGGAGCTGAACCGCCACGTTGCGGTCGTCATGCAGAAGGCGCAGCTGTTCAAGGGCACGATTCGCTCGAATCTGCTCTGGGGCAACGAGAATGCCACGGACGAAGAATTGTGGCACGCGCTGTCCATTGCGCAGTCGGAGGATTTTGTCCGCCAGAAGCCGGGCAAGCTCGATGATCCGGTGGAGCAGGGCGGACGCAACCTGTCCGGCGGTCAGCGTCAGCGCCTGACAATCGCCCGCGCGCTGGTGGGACATCCTGACATTCTGATTCTGGAC
>VOFC01003951.1_pt1 | contig 37839 bp, 44 predicted proteins | sample 5384161 | NCBI WGS metagenome assembly VOFC01 (sample SAMN12384722, study PRJNA508395) | human gut metagenome | isolation source: healthy gut B | host: Homo sapiens | reverse complement strand
TGGTAACGCAATGAGATTGCCGAATCCGCCTTCCGGTACTTTATCCTGATTGGGAAAAGAAACGATCGTATGAATCGAATGTAATCCGTCCATTGCGCTTCATGGCTTCCGTAAGAATTGTATTGCCTAATTTCCTTACTTTGCAAGCCGGTATGGGTTCATTAAAGAAAGTCCACACATGCGCACCATTGCCGGAGCGTGAGCGTTCTATACTGAACGGAATTCTCCACTCTCTACAAATGGAAATAAATGCCAATACATCGTTCTTATATCCATGAGTGCAATTTTGTCATCAAAATCAGCACACAGGAAAGAACATTTATTATCAGAAGTAACGACGTACAGACCTATAACATCGCATCCGTTCTCATCTTTACCTTCCAGATGTCGGTATATGTCTTGATTGGTTAACGTGGCAAAATTGCGGTTGGGACACTCTGCACATTTATGCTTTTTCTTATCGCATATTCCTCTGCGCCATTCGTTGATACATACTGGTTGGTAACCACCCTTTTTCTGTGGCTTTGTTGAACCATCGTCGTGCAAATACATCATCTCGTCCCTTGAAAAAGTTACGGAACAATGCAATTTTCATCAAGAGAGAGTTTGATTGAGGATATGTTATGGAAGAAAATGCCGTACTTTCATCAGCACGTTTGATGGAGGAATACACTATACCATGCTGTGAAAGTATTGACTTCAGTTCTTCATTTTCGGCAAGCAGAGCATTGTATTTAATGACAAGCGCATTGTATTTCTCTTGAAAACTGTCCATCTGTTATTTTGTTGCCATTAAACCACACAGCAATGCAATTCCAAAACTCAGAAACGTTCCAGCAAGGACATATTCTGTTTTTGCTGTATCCGTGTCTTTGAATCGAAGTATGGATTTTGCCGCTATTATAAAACCAATTGCTTCATATTGTCCAATGATAACGAATATGATTGTAAGAATACGCTCTAAATTTCCAATTAACGCTCCTGCATTTTTGATATTTTCACAAGACTGTGTCTCTCCAACTTGATATTTCTTTAAGACCAACTTAATCAGGATGTTTGCAGGCTTGATACACAATAGTAACGCCAATATGAACAGAGGTATAGAGTAGCTGCCATTGCAATCCATCGATTGAATTGGCAGCTTTGTTGTAGTGTCAAAGGAAAATATCACTATAATCAATATCGCCAAATGAGCAACCTGATCAATCACAAAATTCCATAATCCTTTGGGGCTATATGTTTTGATAACATCTATCACCAGATGAGAAAAAGCAATGGCAAGGGCATAAAATCTGAATTCATAAACAGGAACAACTACCCATGATACCACGCCGATAATAAGCGAATGCACATACAGGAACCAGCTTTTGAATTTCCTTTCCTCTTTCTGTGCACAGTATTTATCATTTTGCAGGTAAAAATCACCTATAACATGTGCCAATAACAGACTTAAAAAACAACCAACTATTCATATCCTTCAAAATTTATCTGTTCAAAATACTTTATGGATTCTTCTATACAATACCATTTTGTAGCTGTAGAAGCATTATTTACACTGGCTTGGGATATACCCAGTTTCTTGGCAATGTCTGCCTCTTTGAAACCAAGCAGTTTATAGTAAACGACTTCACTTTGGCGCACAGTCATATTATTTAATATGGCATCGGTCAATAGGGCTATAGTTTGTAAAGGGGCAGATAATTGCTTTTTTACTTGTATGAACAGACATTGTTCCCTTATTAAGGAACTCATTTCCTCAAGCGCACGTCCTGACAGATATATGGCTTCACCATCCCAAATGCCTTGTTCGGTATTCACTATTCTCATATCTCCAATACCAATGGCCATCCGCATTCCGTATGTATGGAAATTTTTCGTCTTTTCATTTTTAGCTGTGGAAAAGATTTGATGCAGGATTTGATTATAAAGGCTATCCGAATACGTTTGATACATTTTGCATTACACACTCTATATAGTCCCCTTTTATTTGGCGACCTTCAAAATCAGGATAACTCACTTTTTAACAAGTCAAATAATGATTCTATCCTTTGCTTTTAATCCTATAGTTTCATTCACAGGATTGAGTCCGTAGAAGTACTGCAATCCAAAGTAAAAGCCTTGCAGCATAAGCAGGCAAGTGATTCACCTAAATGGATGGATATAGATGAGCTTTTGTGCTTATCTGCCGTCACATCCGGCCAAGCAAACGGTTTATGGATGGGTATCGGCCAAACAGATACCCGTACATAAGATAAATAAAGCGTTGGCTTTCCTGCAATCAGAGATTGATGATTGGTTGAAGAACAAATCACATAAGACACAAGATGACTTAATGGAAGAAGCCAGACGATTTGTCAAATCTAAAAAGATTATCAGATAACATGGAAGAGACGGACTATTGTTTTTCATTCTTTCGCAAGCCCATTCAGAACATTGAGCCGATAAGGGCGGTAGGTATTGTGGATGTGTATCGTTATATCATCGGGCATTATGCCCAACCACAAACCGAAGCCCTGCGTTTGATGCTATCTTCTTCCGAAGCCAAAAGATACAAAGCCACTCATTTTGACTATTGTACTTTTTCGGGATTATTTCGCAAGCGTAATGAGAAGGAACTGATTATGCACTCAGGATTGATGTGTTTGGATTTCGATCATGTGGATAACATAGGGGAGTTAAAACAGCAACTGCTCAACCATGAGTATTTTGATACGGAACTGTTATTTGTCAGTCCATCTGGTAATGGATTGAAGTGGATAATACCTGTTGACTTGAAAGGCTGGGAACATTCCCGGTACTTTAAGGCTGTTGCCAACTGCATCAAAGCAACAGGTTTGCCATTAGTGGATATGTCCGGCAGTGATGTGGCTCGTTCATGCTTCTTATCCTACGACCCACAAGCATATATTAACCATAAATACAAAGATGATGTCAAAGAAAATATTTTCCGCCCAAGATTGGGAGAATGTCCCTTCTGAAATACAACAGGCACATACACCAAGTATTGTCCCTATATATAATAAGGTGGAGGAAGATGTGGAAAGTGTTGTTCGGGAGATAGAACAACGTTCCATTGATATAGCCCCTAATTATAAAGATTGGGTGGAGTTGGGCTTTGCGCTTGTGGATGGATTGGGAGAGAATGGACGGGAGTATTATCACCGTATCAGCAGGTTTTACCCTATCTATCAAAGGGAAGAAACGGATCAACAATATACGCATTGCCTGCACTCTAAAGGGCAAGGCATTACTATCCGTTCTTTCTTCCATTTGGCAAATCAAGCCGGAATCCCATTGGCTCCGTTCAGTAAAGAGCATTTATCCATTTTACCAAATATCCAAAATGGTAAAACGGGTAAATGGATAAAATCAGAAGAAGAACTTCCTGTATTTCCTGAATGTGTGTTTGAGCATCTTCCTCCTTTTCTAAATGAGGTTGTCAATAATTCCATTTCAGTAGATGACCGTGATACGATACTGATTGGGGCTATTGTGTGTTTGTCGGTCTGCTTTCATAATGTTTGTGGTGTTTACGATGAGCGCATTGTTTATCCGAATCTCTATCTGTTCGTTGTGGCAGATGCAGGTATGGGAAAAGGAGCATTGACCTTATGCCGGGAATTGGTAGCTCCCATCAATCGTAATTTGCATGAACTTTCCAAACGATTAGAGCAGGAATACAAAGAAGCGATGAGCGCTTATATCAAAGGTAAGAAAACTGATGAAATGACTATGCCAACAGAACCGCCTATGCGTATGCTTATCATCCCGGCCAATAGCAGCGCAAGTTCCTTGTTGAAGATATTGGGCGATAATGACGGTGTCGGGCTGTTATTCGAATCTGAAGGTGACACGTTAAGCCAGACATTGAAGTCGGATTACGGCAACTATTCCGATGTGCTGCGTAAGGCGTTCCACCATGAGCAGGTAAGTCTGAGCCGACGCAAGGACAGGGAGTATTGCGAAGTAGCTAATCCGAGAGTTTCGGTAGCTTTGGCTGGAACTCCAGAGCAAGTAAGAAAATTGATACCTGATGCGGAAAATGGATTGATGAGTCGCTTTTGTTTCTATATTATCCGCTTCAAACGAGGTATAAGAAATGTGTTTGCCACAAGCGACATTTCCCAATCCAAGAATACCATGTTCAAACTGTTGGGAGATAAATTCTGTCATCTGCATAAAGAATTTGTGAGGCGGGGTAATTATTCATTTTCCCTTCCCTCTGCTTTGCAGGAACAATTCATCGAATACCTTAGCCGGGTGAATGAAGAATGTTGTGACGAAGTGGACAACCGGATGCAGGGCATAGTCAGACGGATGGGACTAATTGCTTATCGTATAATGATGATGTTAACCGCTGTCCGACATTTGGATAATGTGATTCACAAATCTTCTTCTGACGAGACTGTACAATTGGTTTGCCATGAGTTTGACTATTCCATAGCCATGAGTATTTGCGACACCCTGCTTTATCATGCCGTATTCATTTATCAGAATTTGTCAGGAAATCAGTCTAAACGATTCAATACCGTTTCGCAAGAGACAGGCGTTTATGCACGAAGGAACACCCTTTATAATATGTTGCCTGACACTTTCACAAAGAAAGATTATGATGCGGTGGTTTTAACTTTGGGCGAGAATGGAAGTACAGCAAATAAGTGGATAGAAGCCTTTATTAAAGATGGCAAGCTATGCCGGATAGAGCAGGGGAAATATAGGAAGATTTTTTGAGTGGCAAGTTTGTGTTTTAGTGTCACTAAAACCTATGCGGCAAGCGATAGAACTGCCACTCTCAAAAAAATAATTTATCAATATCGAGAATCAATATGAGTATAAAGGAAAAGAAACTTGGTGGTCGCCCAAAGTTGGCGAGCTATCAGAAACGTACCAAATGTTTTCGGGTAATGTTTACCGAGAACGACTACATTTATATCCAATCCAAAGCGGAACAGGCAGGATTGTCAGTCAATGAATTTTGCCATCAGGCAGCAATGGATTGTCAGGTCTGTCAACGTATCAGTCCGGAAATAGTATCGGCAATTCGTGACCTTTCCGGTATCGCCAATAACGTCAATCAGATTGCCCATCAGATGCACATCTATGGATTGGAAACAGTCAAACAACAGTGTTTTTCGATTATCTCGGAAGTTAGTAGAATTATCACCCAAGTAAAGAATACCTGTCATGATAGCGAAGATTAAAACAAGAGTTGATTTCGGAGGTATTGTAAACTATGCCAACGACCAAAAGAGCAAGAAGAAATGCGCTACACTTTTGGCGCACGAAGGAGTATGTGCCATTAGCAATAAGTTGATTGCCGATTCTTTTTACCTTCAAGCATCCATGCGCCCGAAAGTAAAGAGTCCTGTGAAGCACGTATCACTTGCTTTCTCTTTGCAAGATATTAGCCGTTTTCCAGATAATGAAGAAGGGGATGCGCTTATGGTGGAAATTGCCAAGAAATGGATGGAGCAAATGGGGATTCGCAATACTCAATATATCATAGCCCGGCATCACGACACGAAACATCCTCATTGTCATTTGGTATTCAATCGGATAAACAATGAAGGCAATCTCATTTCTGACAGTAATGAAAGAATACGCAATGCAAAAGTTTGTCGCGTTTTAACTAAAGTGTATGGACTTTACTTTGCCCCTAAAAATAGTAAAGCCAGAAATAAGAGTCGTTTGCGTCCTCATCAACTACGGAAGTATAATCTTCGTTCCTCTGTGCTTGACGCACGAGCAAATTCCCGTTCTTGGAATAGCTTTTTTAGTATTCTCAAAGGTTTGGGTATAGATATGCGTTTTAATCACGCTGAGAACTCGGATAAAATTTGTGGTATATCCTTCTGTCAGGATGAATATAGCATGGCTGGTTCTAAACTTGACCGTGATTTGAGTTTTAACAGCCTTTGCGCTACATTGGGCAATGTGGCAGCGGAACTGATTATTCAACCCCATCAGGCCATAACTTCCAGTGGAGGTGGAGGAACAAGCAATGAACAAGGATGGCGAGACGATAAAAACAAGGATAGCCAAAGAAACGAACCTTTCTATAAACCCTCAAAACGTAGAAGATAATGAAAGAAGATGTAGTAGCTGCGAATCTTGCGAATTTGCGCCAAAGTATCAGTGAGCTAAAAGAATGTATTGAAAAACAGAATGCCACTGTTTCTAAATCGGAACAATCTGTAAAAGTGGACTTTGACGAAAAGACCATTTATAATGGAGTCGCTAAAAGTTTCTGCACTTGTTGGAATGAAGCCTTGTCTGTGGTAAAGAAACATATCTGGAAGCAGCAGCCGAACACTTTACCATTTTCACTATGGTTCCCGAAGCTTATTGAATTATTCAAGCAGAAGTCCAAACTTCTTGAATATCTTTATCGGCACGTTTGCGATTACAATCTCAATCGTATGACTATTGAAGCAAATACGGATTGCATATTAAAGCGGCAGGACGAGATACTTGTGAGAAATCAATGAATTGAAAAATCCTGTAACCATTATTCCACCAAATATCAATGGGATGTTTATACGGGGGCATCATATAAAACTTCGATATGTCGTAGTGTTTGTTATCATTATAGTTACATGGGCTGTTGCTGCATCAGTTAGTAGCATGAGGCATAGAGAAGAAGCCTTTGCGTATTATTCGATGTATCGGGTGGTGAATGAGCAGCATAAGAACTTGATAAAAAAAAATGCAGATAGCAATAAAAAGGAAATTAGTATATGTTTTTACGTATATACTGTTTACTCCAATTTATCCTTTTTACATCTCAATTAATTGTGAAGGGATTTTTTTATATTGGTGTGTGTTAATATAAATTTTAGCGTTATGATTTACGGATACATTAGAGTAAGCAGCGATAAGCAGACAGTAGAGAATCAGCGTTTTGAAATTAATAATTTCTGTGAGCGCAATAAACTAGTGATAGATGGTTGGATAGAGGAAACCATCAGTGGTACAAAATCTTATAGTAAGCGAGAACTTGGTAAACTTTTGAAACGTGTAAACAAGGATGACCTTATTATATGTGCCGAGTTGTCACGGCTTGGTAGGAATCTGTTCATGATCATGGAAATATTGAATATTTGCATGACTAAGGAATGTAAGGTTTGGACAATAAAAGACAACTATCGCTTAGGCGAAGACATCCAAAGTAAGGTGTTAGCTTTCGCCTTCGGTTTATCTGCGGAGATTGAGCGGAATCTTATTAGCCAGCGCACAAAAGAAGCCTTAGCAAGATTAAAGTCTGAGGGAAAGCCAATAGGGCGTGCTACTGGGCGTAGAAACAATCGCCCAAATTCGAAATGCGAAGCTAAACATCTCTTTATTGTAAAGCAGTTATCAGAAGGAGTAAGTATTCCAATAATAGCCAAAAAAATAAAAGTTGCGAGAGGAACTCTATATCGGTATTTGGCATATACTGGTATTCGTTTACCTACTAAATCTGTTAATGGCAGATGGGAAAGAGGAATCTATTAATATCGTCCAGTTTTTGAAGACAAATTCAGGAAAGAAAGGTGAAGGAATGCCAGTTGTCCGCAATCCTCAATTCTACTTTAGGGAGGGATTGTGTTGGAGTGATATAAACACAATGTTTCTGAAGTGCCGTAAGAAAGAAAAAAGCATACATGACGTCAAAAGTATGAGCATTTTTGGAGTTTCTAATTTGCTTTCAGAAGACTACATCATCACAATGATAAACTCAACCTTGATTAGTCATTATGTTGACAACTTCGTCAATAATACTCAGACATTTCAGATTAATGATGCACGTCAGTTACCCATCATCATTCCTACATCGACAGATGATGAGCAGGCAAAATCATTTGTCTCAAATGCAATTAAAATAAAGAAAGGACACACAACGAACAATGCTCTTGATGTCATCCAGAAAGAAGTGGATTCTTATGTTGAGAAAATTTATAATCTCTAAACACAGAGGGATTTTGTTGGAATAATGTTTTGACAACATATATGAAATGCAAAAAGAAAGAAAAGACTGTACAAAGCACAGAAAGCATGAGTTTCTTTTTGTGTCAACCAGGTTCCAGAGTTCTATCTGATTTCTTTAATGAACTCTAGATTTGCAGCTATATACGTTGATAACTTTATTAATTCGACTTCTCATTGTACAACAGGAGATGCTAAATTAATTCCTGTATTAATTCCAGATAATGAGATATTAAAATCGTGTAACAGATTATTTACCAGTGCTTTTGAGTTAAAAAAGTCTGTTGCTAAAGGTATAACAACAGACATATCAATTCAATCAGAGTTGGAAATAATAGAAGAGGAAAATGACAATTTAATAGCATGCTTATATTCCATATAGTTCTGCTTGTACATAATAATCCAAATCTCGTTGCAATGCTAATAGTTTTTTCTTCCGCAGTTGTTCTATCAACCAAGGAAGAAAAACTATCTTTCTTTAAACAAATCGCCTCTTTTACATAACTGTTCTATTTTATTCAAAATTTTTAAATTTGGTATTACGATTGGTAACTGCCTCGCATCATTTATTTGGAAATGAGATGTATTGTTCACAAAATTATCTACATAGAGACTAATAAGCTCCGAATTAATAAGGCTAACGTAATACCAATCAGGTATTTGGTTCATAGAGAATAAACTCATACTTAAAACATCAAATACGCCATTACCTTTCAGTCTTGCTTTAAGATAAGTAGAATTTACATCTATCCAACAAAATCCCTCCCTAAAGTAGAACTTATAACCTTGGTATCGCGCCCTTGCTTTCCTGATCTGTCTTCAAAAACTGGACGTTCTCCTTAGACCAAGCAATGGCAAATGGGGTTTCAAGATACCAGCGATTACCGTCTTTGTCTCCCTTGTCGTAAGGCACATAGAAGTTTTTTGAGGTATCAATGCCGTTCTCCTTCTCATCTTTGGTCAGCTCATCAACGTTTGCCAGTTCACTATCATCAATGATTTTATAGATATAGCCCTGTCCGAAAATGTCACGGCCATACTTCTCTTTGAGATTGTCGAAGAGGTTTGCTATTTCTTTTTCCGAGAGGGATGCCAAGAATTCCTTTTCGTTGGCATAGGCGTCCAATCCTTCCACCTTAATTTTCTTTTTCTTAATGGCTTCTACCAGTTTCTTGGGTCGTGACTCTATGATATTCTTCGCCCATTTTGTGGAACGGCGCACAGCAATGTACTTACCGTTGTTGGCCGTTGCAAGTCCTTGTCCTCCCTCTGTAAGACAGCCCAATAAAGCAATATCGCCTGGTTTTAGGCTGGCACGATAGGCTTCCAACTCCTTATGGTTTTGAGAAATCTTCTTTGATGTCTCAATCTTGCTCCACCATTTGTCATATAGTTCTTTCACTTTCTTCCCATAGAGTTCATAGATGCGCAAATTCAGTGGCGTAGGTTTGAATATTACGGAGTTCTGCGCATTTATGAACATGCTTTGTTGAATAGGAGTGAACACAATGGGATGAGACAAATCTGCAGTACCATCATAGAAATCAACAATGTGCTCATCTACCATCGGCTGCTTAACAGTCTGTGTGATGCAGGTGTCAACCATTGCTGCTTCAAAAGGATTGGCTGTATCAAAAATATAGCGAATGGTATTTGACAACAATAAATCTCTCATATTGCGCTTGGTCTGTGTCGTCCAAAACGTCTTTGGTGTGATATAAGTTAGTGTTCCACCATCTTTACAGAGAGCCAATCCTTTGAATGTAAAAAGATTGTATGTGTCATCAGAAAAGCCAAACTCCTTTTCATACTTCACTTTGTCTTCTTCCTTTACTCCTTTAGTAGAAATATATGGCGGATTACCAATCACTATGTCAAACTTCTCTTTAAGACAGAACATCCATTCGGGGTCAAAGAAGGAAGACACTGAATTTTGGTCATATGGATTCCATTCCGTTATCTGCTTGACTGCGGCTTCAAATCCTGTGATTTCGCCTTTGTTCTGCTCTTTGGCAATTTCTGCTTTTGTCGCTTTTATGCGTACTGTCAGTTCCTTGCGCTTCTTCTTGTTGATGTCCTCACGAAACAAAGAGTCAGGATGCTCTACTACACCGAACAGTGTTTGCTCTACGGGATGAGTTTTGTCTACCCACACTTCATCCTTGTACAATTCCCATTCATCAGAGAGTTGCTGCAAGAGTCGTTCATGTGCTGCAATTTTTTCAAGGTCAGGCTTTTGGGCATGGCTGACTATATAGTCGAGCAGCTGTTGGCGGGTGGCATTGTCTTGACGCTCACTTCGTTTCTTGGCTACACGACCTTTCGCAAGGAAGTGGTCGTTGCGGATACAGAGCAGTTTTTCTTTCATGCTATCCAGTTTCTCGTCGTTCGTCCAATCGTCCTCGTAGTTGCGTATATTGGCACTGATGAGCGTGTTGGCTGCAACGAACTTTGTTTCCAGGTTAGGAAGAGTGTTGATGCCAAAGTTCGTTTCGGGAGAACTAAAGTCGATGTCATTCTGCTCGCAGATAAGCGAGATGAAGAAACGCAGTTTACATATAAGCATGGCGATTGGCTGGATATCAACGCCATAGACACAATTCTCAATGATAGTGAGTTTGAGTTGGTAGCGGTCGACCGTATCTCCCTTGAGCAACTCTATGATGTCAACAATACGCAAGAGACACCCCATGGGGAACGCTCCCGAGCCGCAGGCTGGGTCGAGTATCTTGACTTGTTTGAGCGCGTTGGCGATAGCATCCTTGTTGCTATCTGTCCAATCTGTAGAAACGGTTCTCTCTTTAAATAGTGCATTCAATTTTTCTTCGCTTATTCGGTCGAGTCGTTTGCCAAGGAGATAACTCTTTATGGCCTCGTCCACCATATAGTCGACGATGGGACGCGGCGTATAGAATGAGCCAGTGGATTTGCGTGCCGATTCCTGTGTTTCGGGATTGTATGCCGCTAAAAGGTTCTCGAACACACGACCGAGCAATTCGGGGTCAAGCGATATGACGGCATCCGTAGGCGAGTTCTCTTCGATGGTGAAGTTGTATTGCTTCAACAAATTAATGAGTCCAGGTTGGTCTTCATCATCATTAAAGAAAAGAATGTTGGGAACAAACGCCCGATACTTGAAGTTACCATTAGATGATTTGGTAGCATTGCGGCTAAAGCCGTCATAAAAAATGTCATATTCTTGGTTGAGATACAAATCTTTGGGTTTGTCGAGACACTCAAAGAGTCCACCGTTCAGAAACGGAACGTGGGCAAAGAGAGTCAGTATCTCCTCTTCTTTCTGTTGGAACATTTCCTTGTAGCGGTAAAGGTTCCGTGTATCACGTCCAGACTTGGAGGCAGCAAAACAGCGAGGATTGCCCTCCTCATCGATAATGGCACAGTTGAGCGTGGCAAAAAAGAGGTTTTGCAGGATGGCATTATAGTAGTTGCCATCAATGTGCGATGTTTCATCAAAGTCAACAAGAATGGACTTTAACTGTTTCGGGTTAAAGATACTGTCAGGCACCAGTCCTTTCTGTTTAATGAACCACACGAAGAGCAGACGTGTTATCATGCGTATCAACTTGACATTGATGTTCTCTCGGTCATCCTTCTCGGTGTTGGGATTGTTGGGGAAGGTGACGTTTATATCCTCAGACAAAGCCCACAAATACCAATTGTAGAGCTTGTTATAAAAATCTTTCGATAGTGCTTCCACGGAGAACGCTTCCTTGATGTTGGTAAAAGAAAGACCTTTCTGTTGCAAGTCGATGAAACGGGCTACTGGTGTGTTATAATGACTTCCTTTGTCACCCAGTACAAAAGTGTAACGTTTAGGCGATGTTGCCTCACCATTAATATCACAAATGAATGACAAACGCCAATGGTCGCCACTATCAAATACCACCAATGCCGCATCAAATTCGCCCCAAGTAGGGTTGATAAATGATTTTACGAGATTGCGAAGTCCTACACGTTTATTTGCGACAGAGCCTTGACGGATATTATAATGAAACAAACCTATACGGTAACTATCAGTAGTATTTATGTTACCTAAATAGTAGCCTTCATCCGAAGTGTTCTCAATAATTCTTTCAGGCTTCTCTTTCAATTCACTTGCATTGAAAAAGTGTTGCGAAAAGCTATACCATTGTGTCAAGTTGAATGACGATTGGAATATGTTTCTTAAACTATCTGAGGTATATATAGTTGCCATAGTAATATTGGTTTATAGTGAGTGATTTATTTGAAACTCTCTGAAATAATGATTTGTGGATTGGAAATATCTTGGGCATCGTGGCGTTGCTCCTTGTTCATCGTCTGATACTCGCTAAGTAGTTCCGAAATTTTGTTTTGTAAACTATACTCGTTTTGTTTCATCTTTGCACGGTCGTTCTTGTATTCACGAGACAAAGTTTTCAAGTAACGAGGTAGTTGGGCATAGATACCTTCATTGATATATCCCATCAACACATCGCATTGTGATTTCAATTCATTATCGGTTGTTATCTGCTTGATAGTACGCAAGAACTTGTTGGCTTCAAGCGAAGTCTTGTCAAGGTCAGTGCGGTTGATGGATGATGTATCGGCAGCCTCCACATATTCGGTCGTATATTGAGCTAATGCACTATTTACATGTTTGTAGTGTTGCTCTTCTTTAGAAAATGGCACAGGCTGTTCTTCTGGCTTCGCTTTGAGATATTTTACTGCTTCAAGGAAGTCAATAACCTCCACACTAGTTGCTGATGCCAAATAGAACTCTGTTTTAACATTGGAAGAAACAAATATTATAGACTTACCGCTATGCTTTCCTGTATCACGCATTACACGGCTCTTCATTGGCAGTGCCTTGATTTTGTGATACAGTTTGCGGTCGCTATTATAGAGTTCACGTACCTCACGCAATAGGGCAATTTTCTTGTCAATGCTATCCTTTACATTGCTATCGAACATCTGGAACTCCTTTACAATCTCCTCTTTGGAGTAGATTTGTGCATCTTCGCCAAATGCCGAATGGAAACCTTGCAACTTGACAAGGGCATTCTTATATAACTGAATTTCTTTATCTCCCTGTTGAGATGGGTAGAACATATAGTTGTAGATGTTGGTAGCAACTGATCCGATACGGTTTACACGACCGATGCGCTGCATCAATCGGGTAGCGTTCCAAGGTGAATCATAATTGACAATCACATTAGAACGATGCAAGTTCACACCTTCCGCTAACACATCAGAGGTAATGATAATGTTGTACCTCATAGAATCGCTGTCAAAGTTTGCATCAAAATTTTCCTTGATGGTCTGCCCCAAACGATTGCGGTTGGCTGCTGTAACCATTAAGACATCGGAACGACCAATTTCCTTTGTAAGTCTATCGTACAAATAGTTCAGTGTATCTACACTTTCGGAGAACAATACCAATTTGCCCGATGGATTTCTCTCTTTATCGAAGAAGTTATGAGTAAGGTTTTCTTGGAACTTATCGAATTTTGGGTCGTCATTTTCTTTCTCCCAATCTGCATTGAGTTGTTCCAATATCTCACGGTCGTGATGGAGCATTTCAACAAAGTCGGAACTGAAAGCATCTGCGGTAAAGAGTATATCTTCTGTGGCATATCCTTTTGTAATAGCATACTCTATAATCTCGTCAAGTTCCATATTCTTTGCTTGAAGATCTTTTACTTTCAAGTCAGGAGCAATGATAACCTTGTCCTCTTCAAACATCTTAATCATATCGGTTGTGATACGAAGAAGTGTGCGGAGCGACTTCTTGAAAGCATAGAAACTACTCTCCAATCGCTTTACCATATGGACACGATAGATAGCTGCCAATGTCTGACCGATATGTACAGCATTCTTGTACTTGTTACGATATTCAGGCTTCAAAAACTCTACTGCACGATAACGAGCATAAGTTAGTCCCTTGCCCTCTGGATTCTCATCTGTTTTCCCATCGGTTAATTGTTTCAATGTTTCGTAGAAACGATTACTTGTGTCGGAGTCCATCACGTACTCCAATTCGTTAGGTGGCAGAATATTGGGGAATATGATGCCCTGAGACTTGATGTCTGCTCTATAATCAGGGTCATTTAGAATGTTGTTGCGTGTACGACGAACTGTTACTTTGTCGATAACCTTACTACGGATTTGCTCATATATTTTATCCACTTCGGATGTAACATCACGCTGGTCACGTTCACGCATCAATCGCTTGTAGTCCAATATGTATTCTGAGAAGAAACCTTTGAGGTTTGGAACTCCATCAATGGTACAACTCTGACTGTTTTGGAACAGCAATAATTGATTCTGCAAATCATCGGGACGGTTGTTGAGCGGAGTTGCTGAAAGAAGCATCACTTTCTTCTGTGAACTCTTCAATAAGCCCATATTTATGCAAGGAGACTTGCATATCTTCTGCAACTCGTCATACTTGCCCGAACTATCGCTACGGAAACCGTGTGCTTCATCGACAATGATTAGATCAAACTCCTCTTTATCCTTGTAGTTGTCTTTACCGTCAAGAACTTTGGATAGGCTACCATTAGTGATAAACTGAGCTTTTTTGTAGATGCCGAACAACTTGAATGTATTTCTCCAGTTGTCTTCCAGAGCAGGAGGATAAACAACAAGGATATTGGTGTTTTTACCGTTAGCCTCTACAAATCGCTTGGCTATCATTGTAGCAATCATAGTCTTTCCCAAACCTACAACATCAGCAAGAAACAAGCCGTTATGCTGCATCAGCATCTGATAGCCTTGAATAACGGCATCTTTCTGATATTTCAAATCCTTGACACCATCGGGCAACTGAATAGAAAAATCATCTTCCACTTGGTCGCCAAAAGTATCAATAAGTACTTTTATGTATAGTTCGTATGGCGTTGGCTGATAACCCAAATATGTTTTCTTCTTGTACTCTTCAATATCTTCTACAGTCAATGGCACAGCTTCATTCCACAAAGCCCAAAACTCATCAGAGCAATACTTCACATCGTCAAAGTCTTTCATCGCTACATTAAGTTCGTATTGTGGTGGTTGCTTAATGCCTAAACCCGAATCAGAGATATTTGACGATCCCATAATAACCCAACCATCGCTATGTTCGCTATGATTTTGTGGCAAACAGAGATAGAATTTAGCGTGCAAGTTTTTAGTAGCGTGGATACGCATTTGTAAGCGTCCTGAAACAAGGTCTTCACACATCTGTAAAATACCCTCTTCTACTTCAGGAGAATATTGGGCATTAATAATGTCCTCTTTGAAGCCGTTGTGATAGATTTCTTTCGCTTTATCTTCGTCTGCTAACATCAATAGAGCTTTATTGTGTTTGCGAAAAATATCATCAATATTAATACCTACCAATATTTTAATTTCTGATACATTACCCAACTCTTTTCGTAATTTAAAATAACCAGATGAGCGAAAAAATCCAACAACTGCTAAAAAACTATCGAAATTTATCATATCAGCAGCAATACCTTTGAATTTATCAAACAAGGTGTTTCCTGTGCTGTTTGTGAAAAATTTTGTACTCATTATTATTCGTATTAAAATTTAATTAGAAATAAGTGACGCTAATAATACTAATTGTTATTGAGCATTTTCTTTTTCTCTCCTTTCCTTAACTTTCTCCAATCCCGGCATCTTTTTAGCCAATGCACTTTCTCCAGCTGGAAAATAGAGAGGAAAAACTTTATATAAGAAACCCACAACTTCACTACGACTTTTATCCATATTGTAAAAAGCAGAGCAGACAAAGTACATTAGTTCTTGCTGACTACATGTTTCTTTGGGCTGTATGCTTATTGAGGGAGCAACTATCAAGTCATGTTCAGCAAATGATAGAGCACTGGCAAGAATAGCTTCCTGTTCTTTTTCGGTAAACATCTTTATTTTCCCAGCTAACCATTCAAGCTCTCTTTGCTGAAGTGCTTGTTGTTTTTCGTTTTGATGCTCCAATAGGATTGCTACATTTTCTTGTTGCTTTTCTGTCAAGGCGTTTTCTAATGCTTGGTTCTTTCGTTTAAGAACATTGAACTTCAGTAAAGCGGCAATATACATACAGAAATATCCTACTGCAATATCGAATATTAGGACAAGCAGATAATTGTTACTTGAGTTTTGTATGCCACCAGCCATATATTCACTAATAGGGATAACAGCTAATAACATGATGATGGCTATTGCATAAAGTACTTTGTATCGCGTTTTATGGTTTCCTGTGGCAAAGAGGCAAACAAAAAGGCGATAATCAAAACGGCAATTATTACACTGAATGGTATGAAAGATGTCTCCATAGGTTTGTTGTTCTGTTTATGGTTTAACAATAATGCGCCAATAACCAGCCTTGTCTGAACCTTCGTGAACCAAAATTCCCATACCCCTAAGGCTCTTGATATTTTTCTCTATAGCGCGTTTAGTTACACCAATCTTGTTGGCCATATTATCAGCTGTGATTGAAGGATCTGAAATAACGAGGTCGATTATCTTTTGTGCAGTTTTACTGACTTTCTTCTGTGTTTCCGATGTATCTCCGAACTTATCCGCATTTACACCGAACTTTTCGACCGAACTTTCTTCATTTACACCGAACTCTTTTGTGTTTACACCGAACTTTTCGACCGAACTTTCTTCGTTTACAGGGTACTTTTCGAGGGTACTGTTTACTCTGTTGGCTACTTCTTCAACAGGCATTCTTCCGTTGTCACCCCAGTTCAAATTATAGAATGTGGTGTAGAAAGAAGTCGCTTCCGTTTGATATTGTGGTTCTTTGCCTTGTAGGAAATTGGGTAGCTTCTCTGTAAGCTCTCGCATTTTGCGTAAGCCGGAACCACGTTTCTCCATATAGTCCAATTGTGTGAACACATCTGCAATGACGGGGTTGCGGCGCATGGACGGCACTTTGTATATGTCACGGTCTTGAATCTGTGTGCCGTCAAGCATGGCACCAGGTGATACTAGTTCTACTCGGTCATCGTAAATGTCAATATGTACTTCACCGCCCATCACGGTATAATCTCGATGGATAAGGTGGTTTACCAATCCTTCGAAGATGGCACGGTCGGAATAGTCGGGGAGGTTAAGGCGATAGTTTGGCATCTTCACCCAGCCACTCATGGTATAGTTTTTGATGAAATCCATACCATATTTTAAGAGCAGCACAAGGTTAGCCCGATGTTCCACGGAACTGATGGCATCATCCTTATATAGTCCAGTCCAACGGGTGCAGAAAATACGCGATTGAAATACCGTGCAATTATCCACAAACAGCAATCCTGCATTGGTCAGTTTGTCGTCAGGAGTTACTAGCCCGAATGATTCCAGATACTTATCGTTCCATTCTTGATGGGTTTGCTCACGGAAGGTATTGGCAAGGATGATGAAAGAATGTTTGCTGGCATCCACTTGGGTAGGAAGAGAATCCCATGTCATGTGCGTACCTTTCAATACCAATGAAAGTAGTTGTTGCGAGTTACACTCCACACTTTCATTGCCAACTCGTATATATGCGGTACGTGTTCCATCCTGATAGTAATAATAAGGTGTAAGCGTTCCTGTCTTTACTTTCACTTCAAGCAGGGTATGCCCTTCGTGTTCTATCGGAATAAGTTGAACTTCCGGCACAGGGTCAAGTCGTGCCTTTATCATTTCACTGATAAAATCAGCATCGGCTTGTGGATTCTCCAACCCTACAATTACGCCGTCATCATTCACTCCATAGAACAAACTGCCACCGTCCGTATTGGCAAAAGCCGACACGGATTTAAGCCACGACTTCACTTTCTTACGCTCCAGCATTTCCTTGAAATCGTAAGCCGAGCATTCCGCTATCAATGTATTGTTATGTATTTGCATAGTTTCCTTATTGTTGTTCGGGTATAACATCCCAATATCATATACAAAGGTAAGGATAAAACCGAAGAATCTGTTAAAAACATCGCTTTCTTTTGATTTTTATGCGTTTACATCTCGACTTTTTCAAATTTCCGTAAATGTTTCATTCTCCTTCGACGACAAAATAACTGTTCGAAATATTTTAAGCCACATTTTCCAAGGTCACTTTTTCTTCCTTTAAAACCGATAGGTTTTTCATTTCTGCAAAGCGATCTTAGTAGTAGAAGAAACGAAATTGTTCACCTTTAAAATCATACGAAGATGAAAAAAGTTAGCTAGTATATGCAGTTGGGTGGTTGATGGCATTTTTGCTGTTGGGTAATTTCACCTTTATGGGCACAGGAAGAAGCCGGGAACTATTTCACTATTACAGGAATGCGTGAAAAATAAGGATAATAAGAGAAAACTGGAGAATGTGAATGTGTCTGTTCAGTACGAACATCGGAACCGTTACGAATGCGGATGGTGTGTTCTCTCTGAAGATAAAGGGCACGGAGACTATTCTGGGATTGGAGGTTTCACATATTGGGTATTTGAATTCTCAAGTTTCTCTGAAGGATAAGGAAGATGTATCTGATCTCACTATCTGGATGCTGCCGGCTCCCTAATCTACTGAGTGAGATTGTTGTCTTTGGCAATAACGCCCGGGGGCTTGTGGAAGAGGCGATTAAAAAAATTCCGATGAACTATTCGGTTGATAAAATTTGCTGACTGCATTTTATCGGGAGACAGTACAGAAAATCAGGCGACGCTATATCAGTGTATCGGAGGCTGTGATAGATGTGGCTAAAAGACTGCGTACAGTGACCGGGAACCATCGAACGATAGAGTGCAACTACTAAAAAGGACGTCGCCTGCTGAGCCCGACCAGTGATACACTGGCAATAAAAGTGGTGGGCGGACCTAATCTTTCTATTTATCTGGATATTGTGAAGAACGGAGATGCATTGTTGAGCATGGAAAATCTGAATTATTATGATTTTCATATTGAGGAAACCTGTGAATCTGGATAATCGTATGCAATATGTAGTCAGTTTTCGTCCCAGAGTCAGCCTGATGTATGCATTGTTTTACGGAAAACTCTATATTGATTTTGAGAAACTGGCATTCACCCGTGCGGAATTCTCTCTGGATATGCAAAACAGGGTGAAGGCGGTGGAATGCTATTCTTCATAAAAGCCTCTCGGATTACGTTTCAGACCACAGGAAGTTTCCTATCTGGTGACGTATAAGGAACAGAATGGAAAAACTTATCTGAATTACATATCTGGAATGAAATACGTTTCAAGTGCGATTGGAAAAAGCGTTTATTCTCTTCCAGCTATACCGTATTTTCCAAAAATGGTGGTAACAGATAGAAAGAGCGACTTTGCAGCCATTCCTAGCAAGAAGGCTTTCAAAAAAAAAAACAAGTGTTCTATGATTTGTTAGACGAATATTGGAATGAGGATTTCTGGAAGACATACAATATTATTGAACCAACAGAGTCTCTGGAACTGCTGAGTAAATTGAAAAAAGCAATCCCGTTAGATTTCAGATAGTTTTCTTATATTTGGATATCAACAATAATTCCGATATGCTGGTTGAGCTGTTCATACTGACTAAAATAAAAAGAGGGGCGATATAAAGGCGTTTGAGGAAATCTTCCGTCGTTACTATTCCCCTCTTTGCTGGTATGCCACAGGTATTACAGGAGAGATGGAAGCTGCCGAGGAAATTGTGGAAGAATTGTTCTATGTGTTTTTGGAAGGACCTCTCAACATTTGCAGATATTCCAGTCAGTAAAAAATGCTATTTATATAAAACTGTACAGGATGCAGCACTCCAGTTTGCGAGCATAAAAGGAAATCAAAGGACGGTATCGCGAATATGTATTGGCGGGTAATGCTACAGAACAGGATTCTGATCCTCACAGGCAGTTGGAGTATGAAGAAAAACAAGGACTGATCCGTCATACTCTTGATAAATTACCCGTGCGCGGCTCCGGATATTTGAAATGCATCGCATGGAGGGAAAGAAATTAACATGCGGAGATAAGCTTCTTCATTATCTCTGTCCGTCAAGACGGTAGAGGCTGAAATTTGACGGGCAAAGCGCTGCGAACCTTACGAAATGAAATTGATAATTATATCCTTACGAAATGATTGAAGTGAATAAAAATAGGACGAAGACGGATGAGGCATGGGAACGGTTGTATGCCCGTTTGGATGAAGATAACCTGCTCACAGGAGCAGGGCGGGGGAGGGGAGTGCGTCGCAAACTTCTCTTGAAATGGGGAACATGGCGGCTGCCGTAATTGCGGTTTCGTCTATCTGGCATCTGCGTTGTGGTTTGTTCGGGAGGAGGAGATCGAAAGCCTCAATCTGGTGACGCAAGAAAAATCGTGGAAGCATCCATGTTGGTTACCACACTCGAAGACGGTTCTGTAGTATATCTGGCACAGGAGGCACGCTGAAGTATCCCGAACATTTTGCTACGGACAAGCGGGAAGTGAACTTACAGGAGAAGCTTTCTTTGATGTAGCAAAAAACATGAACAAACTTTTCTGATTGAAACGGAAAGGTACAGATAGAAGTGTTGGGTACAGCTTTCAATGTCCGTAGTCATGGAGATGACTCTTTTCGGCTCTCCGTGCAGCGGGGCAGGTGAAGGTCTCGCTGAAGCAAGGCGGACAAAGTGTACTGGTAAATGCCGGAAACCGTTGCCTTGCAGGCGCGGCAGTTACAACTGAGTGAGACAGGAGATTCCGATGAGTTCAGACAATATACAAAGAAAGAATATACGCTTCAAGGACGAATGCCTGGAAGATATTCTGCAGAGTGGTGAATGCCGAGGCTTCCGCTTTGCAGATATACAGACGGCATCACCGGTTCTGAGTAAACGGAAGCTGACCATTGAATTTGAAATAATTCCCCCAAACAGTAGCGGAACTTATTTGCTGGGCGCTGAGTTTGAAATGTTCACGTGAAGGTGATAAACTGATTTTATCGAATGATAACTTAACTATATAAATCATGAAACTTCATCGTTTCTTCATAATTTTTCTGAGCCTGCTTCTCATTACCTGTGATATGAGGGCGGACGGAGGATGGAGGATGTGTTGGAACGTATCATCCGGTTACCGGGACGAAAGGAACGGTATATTCCCTGTTGAGCAAAGTGTCGGAACAATCCGGTTATCTTTTTCGTATATGACAGTAAGGTGGTGAATAATGACATTGAAGTTAGGACAAAAAAGAAAAACTGTACGGTCCGGCAAGCCATCTATGAAATTGTAGGCGACCGGACATTAGAACTGAAAGTGATAGGAAATCATATCTTGATTCTGCCTCCTGCGGAGAAGGTCGTACGGAAGCGGAAAGTCTCGGAAGAGACACCTTTGCCAGCCTATTTCACCATTACCGGTCTTTTGCGGGATAAAGAAACGGGTGATCCCGTTGTGAGTGCGTCGGTCATTCTTCAAAGGAACTTCAATAGGTAATATTACAAATAAGAACGGGGAGTTCAGGCTTAATCTGCCTGACTCCCTGAAAAAATGGCAAGCTTTCTTTTTTCTCATTTAGGATATGTTGCACAAAGCATTGAAGCATCTACGCTGATTGGCCGGGACAATGTGTTGAGCCTGGAACCTAAAATTGTTCCTTTACAAGAAGTGTTGATACGGTTGGTGGAACAAGAAACTATTGCGTGAAATGGTAAATCAGCGCGGGGAAAACTATTCATTGAATCCCGCTTATCTGACTACGTTCTATCGGGAGGGGGGTGCAGTTGAAAAATAAATTTCAGAGTTTGACGGAAGCTGTTTTCAAAGTTTATAAATCTTCTTTGCCGGAGATGAACGTATCCGATCAGGTGAAGCTGCTAAAGATGAGTAAGATTGATAACCGGAGAGTACAGACAGTCTGGTTGCTAAGATCAGGGCGGTATCCAGGCTTGTTTGCAGTTGGATATAATGAAGACCTGCGGATTTTCTGTCGGTTGATGCGGAAGATAATCCGTATATGTATACCTCCGGTGACATTACATTCATAGATGACCGTTGTGTCAATGTGGTTTATTTTGAGCAGAAGCGGGTGTTAGGTCGCCTCTTTATTGTGGGGCGTTGTATATTGACTCTGAGAACAGTGCTTTGGTGCAGGCCCGCATTGAGATAAATCCCAAGTACATCAAGGAGGCTACACGGATCTTTGTTGTCAGACAGGCGCCAAAGATAAATCTGACGACACAGAAGGTGGTATATACTATTTCGTATAAAACCGTGGAAAGGTACTTATTATATCCATCATATCCGTGGTGACCTGTACTTCAAGATGAAGCGGAAACGTTTTTCTTTAGCAACCCTACTTTGCATACTTGGTTCGAGATGGTGACCTGTCTGGTGGATACGGAGAATGTAACCCGCTTCTCCCGAGCTGAAAGATTGCCTCCCCGTACCGTACTTGCAGATGAAGAGTTTAAGTATGATGAACATTGCTGGGAGGACTTCAACGTTATTCCATTGGAGGAAGAACTCAGTAGAATTATAGAGAAAGTAGCGTTAAAGATAGAAAAAAAATAGATCATCAGGAGGAATAAGATAGTCCGGATAATTGTAATTTTGCAGCCGGAATCAATAAGTATTAGTAGAAAAGATGGAATTACCTAAAGACCCGATGATGCTTTTCAGCTTCATCAATACGAAATTGCGTGACTGTTATTCTTCATTGGATGAACTCTGTGATGATATGAATGTCAATAAAGAGACGATTGTAGGACTGTTGCAGTCAGCCGGATTTGAATATAGCGCAGAACATAATAAGTTCTGGTAATTTGCGGATAGATTATTTTTTCTTCCGGTGCTCTTTCTTCAGATAGAAATTGAACCGCATATATTTGCAACGTCCCGAATCCATTGTTCAGGGAGAAGTTATCCCGGGTAATAATCATACGTCCTGCCCAGAAAGGAAGTACCTACAAAATATTTGCTGTTATTGTATACCACACCCGCCCGTAATATAAAATCAATATTGAAGTTCTTGTACCAGTCGCTGGGCTCTTCTGTGTCTTTCTCTATACGCGACGTCTTATAAGCAACAGCCGGACTGAGCGAGAGGCAGGCAAGGCAGTTGCGTGCGAATACCCAGTTGTAGGCATAACCGAAGTTGAGGCTGATATTGGTATATTTTATGTGTCTAACCTTCATTCCGGGGTTCATTGTTTCTTGAATGATTTCGGGTAGCTTGGCATAATCAATCTTCAAATTATGCGTAGATACGGAAAGGCCGGCTGTGAGTGTACCTGCATTCCGACGTTGGTTGGTGGACTGGCTGAAAGCTGCGGATAAGAGAAATGCCGGTTGTTGAAGATATAGTATAAGTTGAATCCTTTTCATATTTACTTTCAGACCGTTGAAGTCTTCCGAATAATTAGAAGGAACACGGTCGGAAAAGCCTGTTACTTTATGTATCTTGTAATCGTTACCTGTGCGACGGTAGAAAATATCCACCCCTAACTTGGAACTGTAAAGGCTGAGGTCAAATTCTGTCCCTCTGTTTTTCCCACTTTTTCTTTCCAAGGAGCCCGTCCGTATCTACTGACCATCCTAAAAAATATCCAGCGCCAACCAAAGTAAGCCCCTATCTTGTTGCGAGGGTTGGGGGTGAAGCGGAGCCGTTGGGGCTCGGGGGCGGCGGTACCTACGGAGTAATATTCGTAGTTTGTGAAAATGATCGAGCATCAAGGCATAGTTGTATCGGTTGGGGCTTATATAAGTTGTGTCGAAGTCATTGAAGTTGAGGAACTTCTTTATAGCCTTCATGAAGGCCCCCTGATGCTTTTCGGTACTAAGGCTATCGTGTGCGGTAGAACTTTCCTCTTCGTTTTGCGCAAACAAAGAGAAGGGCAACAATATCCACAGGCAGAAGATAAGTCTTTTCAGCATCAATCTTATTTCTTAATTAATAGTTCGGGTCTCTATGCTATAAACAACGCAAAAAGAAAAAGTGCAATTGTTCTATTTGCGAATTTAACAGTTCTTTTGCATATATCCAATAATATGGAGGGGATTGTTTCATTATACCTCTTCTTTTCGTTGTTCCTCCTCGTCTGTAGTTTCACCGCTTGAAACTGTTGGTTTCTCGGTGTGAAACTGTCAGTTTCAAAGCATGAAACTCTTGGTTTCTCGGCATGAAACTATGAGTTTCAAGCAATGAAACAAATCAGAAAATGCAGAGGTTAATATAATCGGACAGATAATGCAGAGAAAGGAGATACAGTGTTAGCAATAGATTATTACTATACTTACCAATATTGCATCAGTCAAAGATTGGATATGTTAATTATTAACACAACGAATCCTTAATGGTTAACGAAAATATAGTGTCTATTAAAACATGTTGTAATATGTTGTAGATCACCCTGAAAATTTGGAGATATCCTCAAAGTCCGTATCTTTGCAATGTGTTTTTCATAGTATTAGATTTAAGGTTAACAAAAGATTGGCTGTCTGGGATAGATAGCCTTTTTTTATGTCCTTTTCGTTATCAGTCTTGAGGAGTGAATACATCTTCATATCCAGAATCTGTCCGTTCTTGACTGCATTACTTCTGAGTGTTCCTTCATCTTTGAATCCGCTTTTCTCAAGAATCCGGCAGGAAGCGATATTATAGCTAAACGGCTCTGCAAAAATACGGAGGATATCAGTGTTACTAAAAACATACTGGCAGGTCTGTTTGATAGCGCAGGTTCCCAAGCCTTTGCCCCAAAAAAGGTTCTGCTATATAATAGCCCATTTCGGCAGTCAGCGAGTGGATGTTGTCTTTGCGAAACACACCAATACTTCCCCACTACTTTGTCATCAGCGGTGATGGCGAAGGCGAAAATACTGTTCTTATCGGCCTTCAGCATTTCATTGATATAATATTTTGCATCGTCTTCAGTGTAGGGATAAGGCAGACCGTCCCGAAGGTTGTCCTGAATGTTTTTTTTGTTATTTAGGGTTGCTGCAAGTTCGGCGGCATCGTCTATTTTCCATTTTCTGATTTTACATTCCATATCGATATCCTTCTTTTTTATTGTTAATCTGAAACGGGGGAGTTGCCGGCAAAAGATAAGAAACTTTATTTTTAACCACTTATTTAATAAATGCAAAATGTGAACTTCCTGATTTAACTTCATCCTTCTTTCTGTTTCTAACCTAATAAAGCTAAGAAACTGAATTGATGATAAACGAGGATAAGATCCGGCAGGTATATGCTTCCGACCCGAAGAAAGGGTTTAAGATGCTGATGGATAACTTCCAGGTACCTATATATTATTATATACGGCGTTTGGTAGTGCTGCACGAAGATGCAGAGGATGTTCTTCAGAAAGTCTTTATCCGGGTGTACCGTAATTTGGACCAGTTTCGTGGTGAAAGCTCGCTGAGCACATGGATTTACCGGATTGCAACGAATGAAAGTTTGCGCTTGCTGAATACACGAAAGGATGAAGAAGCAATTCCTGCCGAAGAAGTGCAAGAGGAACTGATAGGTAAACTGAAGGCTTCCGATTACATTGATTATGAAAATGAGCTGGCCGTCAAGTTTCAGGAAGCCATATTGAGATTGCCGGAGAAGCAACGGCTAATATTCAACCTGCGCTATTACGATGAACTGGAATATGAAGATATCGCCCGTGTTCTGGATAGTAAGGTTGAGACACTGAAAGTGAATTATCACTATGCGAAAGAAAAATAAAAGAATACATCTTAAACAGATAGGACGATGAATAAAGAATTTGATTTTGACGATATCGGTAAAAAGACACCTTACCGCACTCCTGATAATTTTTTTGAGGATATGCAGCAGAAGGTGATGGAACGTACTTGCGGCGGGCAACGCCGGAAACATCGTTTACAGATAATGTTCTCTACTGCCATAGCGGCAGCTGCAATACTGGCAGGGGTATTGTTTGTTCCGTCTTATCTCCGGACGGAAGATACACCTGCAGGAACTTCGGATATGTTGGCTATAGAAAGAAGTAGCAGCGATCCGGTTTGATAAATGGATTCACGAACTGTCGGATGAGGAGTTGGAAGAGCTCGTCAACTTCTCTGAGAATGACATATTTTTAAATTAGGTATTAATTAAAAACAAGATGATTATGAAGACTAAGTTTATTTATGTAATTTTGGCTGCGCTCCTGATTGGCAGCCAGACAATTTCTGCTCAGAACAAGGATAACAAAACCAATAAGCAACGTCCTACACCTGAACAAATGATTCAAAAGACAAGCCAATCAGATGGTGACGACACTGATGCTGGATGATGCAACAGCTGCCAAGTTCACTCCGGTTTACGAAAAATATCTGAAAGATTTAAGCGAATGTCGGATGATGAACCGCAGGGAAAGGCCCAGGAACAATAATGCGGGAAGCAACCGCTACCAAACCTGTACTGACAGATGCGGAAATGAAAAGCAGATCAAGGATCAGTTTGCGCAAAGTCGTAAGATACTGGATATTCGCGAAATATTATAATGAATTCCCGCAAGATTCTGTCTCCCAAAGCAGATGCAAAAAATCTATCAGACAGAAAAAAAAAATGCGAATAAATTCAGAAAAAAGAATTTGACAGAAGAAAAGGTCAGAAACATGGTCAGGAAAACGGCCGGCTCATGCAAGACCAGCTTCAAATAATAAATAACATTTTTCATTAAACTACTTGATAAACACGAATGGATCATGGCAGGCATACATATTTGATTTTCGAAACATCTTAATCTATGTTGTTTTGTTGTGGTCAGGTATGACTGTTAATGCAGATCCGCAAAGGAAGCTTTGCCGGACGTGTGTTATGATAAGGATACAGAGCAGCCGGTGGGGTATGCGGCGGTACGTTTATTGACCTTGCGGACAGTACTTTCTGGCAGGTGTAGCCACTACGGACGACGGTAAATTCAGGATGCGGTTGTCTGGCCCAAAGACAAGAAATTGCTTTTAGAGATTTCTTTTTCATTGGCTATACCACTTTTTTCTAAATCTATTCCCCTCTTCATTCAGAGGTACTTCGCAGAACTTGGGTGATATTGCACTATTTTCCGATGGCATTTTTGTTGGGCGAAACGGTAGTGGTGGGTAAAGCTCCTCTGGCAGTTACCGAACAGGATCCACGGTCTTCAATGCCTCTGCCTATCGTACCCCGAAGGTTCCATGCTCGAAGATCTTGTAAAACAATTGCCTGGTGGAGAGATCGATGGCGATGGAAAGCTGTTGATTCATGGTAAGGAAGTTAAAGAAGATATTGGTAGACGGCAAAGAGTTCTTTGGTGGATGATCCGAAAGCTGCCTTGAAAAAATCTGCGATTGGAAATGGTGGAGAAGCTGAGAGCTTATGAACGTAAATCCGATTTGGCACGTCTGACGAATTGATGACGGGGATGAGGGAAATGATACTTGACTTGGGGGTGAAAAAAGGACATGAAGAAAAAGGATGGATGGATAATTTCATGGCAGGTACGGGTAATAAAGGGAGGTATGAACTTGCCAATACCCTGAACCGCTTCGGGATAATTCTCAACTTACTATTATCGGTAATCTGAATAACACTAACTAATCAAGGCTTCTCGGAGTTGCAACGGGAGTCGTCGGCTGCCAGTGGAAATATTCTGAATAGGGTGGGACTGGTCACCCATTCTTTAGGCATGAACTTCACTCATGACTGGGACAGAGTGAAGCTTCGCTCAATGTGCAATATACGGGTACCGACCGTTCGGAGGATAACAGTACTACGGTGGATAATTTCCCTGAAACAGGATAAATCGATAAGCCACAGCACTAACAGCAATCACATGAAGAACCACAACCTGACGGCGAATGCTTATCTGGAATGGAAAATTGATTCAGTCACCAATCTGGTGTTTCGTCCGCAATATCGCTATGTGGCAAGTGACAGGAGGAATAGTGGATATCAACAGAGTTGGTCGGACAGAAACTCTTCTGAATGAAAGAACGGCTTCTAATCTTTACGATAATTCCCAGTATAATCTTCGACCTTTATGTTGCAAGTCAACCGTAAGTTCAGTCGTAAAGGACGGAATCTGGCTTTGAAAGTGGATTATGGAACGAATACTTCTTCTGCCGACAGGAAAAAACTTTTCTACTACACATTATTTTAAGAATGATACAGAGAAAGTAGTCAACCAGCGTGTGGATGATGAAGGTGATGGATATAATTATCGTCTGCAACTGGTGTATGTGGAGCCGTTACCAACCGTTATTTTCTTCAGTTTCGTTACAGCCATCAATACCGGGTAACTAATTCCGGACCGTTTTGTCTATAACTGGGATGAGGCAATGGAAGATTTTGTTGCCGATTACGATTCTCTGGCCAGTAATAGTTTGAGAGCCAATACAGCACCCATCTTTTTCAATATGGCTGTCCGTACTTCCCGAAAAAGTACAACTACAATATAGGTGTCGATCTGGAACCCCAAGAAACTGGATAGCCGTTCTTTTCTGGATGATGTTTCCAAACATCAAATGAGTAAAACGGTTCTGAACTTTTCACCGACACTGAATTTCCGTTATAAGTTTTCAAGCGTACACAGTTGCAGGCAATTTATAGAGGAAAAGGACGACAGCCGAGTGTTCGTGATCTACAACCGGTTGCCGACATGACGAATCCATTGAATATCCGCATCGGTAATCCTTCTTTGAAACCTTCATATACCAATACGTTTACACTGAATTATAATTCGTATAATGTGAAACATCAGCGCAACATGGTGGTCTCTCTTTTGTGAGAATGTGCTCAACAGTGTAACGAACCAGGTGACTTACGACAGCGAAACGGGAGGCAGAACCACCATGCCTGTTAATTTGAATGGTAACTGGCGGGCATCAGGTGCACTTTCATTGAGCGGGCCTTTCAAGAACCGCAACTGGCTGTTTCGTACCTATTCCTATTTGCAATATAGAAATCAGAACGGATATACTACTCAAGAACAAAGAAGAGCCGATGAAGAGTTCCGTGAAGCACCTCACAGCGCGTGAACGCCTGCAATTACTTTTCGTACCCGGCAACTCGAACTGAGTGCGCGTGGAGAAGTGCTGTATAATAATTCGTATAATAACGTGAAAGATATGCGCACGGAAACGTTCGACTATCAACTTGGAGGAGACTTGCAGTATTATCTCCCCTGGGGCTTCGAGTGCAGCAGTGATCTCACATATTTTCTTCGTAATCGGATATGGATACGACAGCAGCGGGCAGGAAGAACCTGATATGGAACTGCCAACTGTCGAAAGCTTTCTTGAAAAAAGAAACAACTGCTACTGCGTTTCAAGTTTTTGATGATATTCTTCGCCAGGAGATTTCAATGGTACGCACCATCTCGGCTACTGCCATACGTGATGCGATTACAATGTATTGGGACGTTATTTTATGGTGCACGCTATCCTGCGATTGAATATGATGGGAAAAAGTAAAAAACGCAAAGTGTGGAAACTTCAACAGGGTTAATTTGTTGTAGATACTCAAATTAATAAAAGAAAACTCTGAGGAATGTTTCAAAGGTTCAAAAACTTTAGAAAACTGAGGAAGTGGTATGTTGTGAAACTGAAACTGGTTGATGCCCGCCTGTATTTCGTCAGCATCTTCGTAGGATTGCTGACAGGGTTTGAGTGGCTGTTCCCCATCATTACTGCCTATATTATTTCTTTAACTTGCGAAGTGAGTTTTTTGCTTCCGTCCGGAGTGGTACTGGCATATTCCTCTTTTTCTTTTCTTTTGGGCGGTACTGATATTCGTATCCTGGCTGGTGATGAAAATGCCGCTTATCACCGGAGGAGGTATTCCTCAAACACGTGCTGCCATCAACGGGCGCATTACTTATAAGCATCCTTTCATAGAGTTGGTTTCCTAAGTTTTTCGGTGGAATTCTTTCGGTTTCGGCCGGATTATCGCTGGGACGTGAAGGGCCTTCCGTACAAATAAGGTTCGTATGTGGGATGCCTTGTGGCACGCTGGACACGTATTCTACGTGGTGAACGAAAGCAATTGCTTGCTGCCGGTGCCGGTGCCGGTCTTGCGGCTGCGTTTGCGGCGCCGCTGGCTTCTTCATTGCTTGTCATCGAATCCATCGAACGTTTTGATGCTCCCAAAACCGCTATTACTACCTTGCTGGCCGGGTGTAGTGGCCGGTGCGGTGGCAAGCATGGTTTTTCCGGTAAATTCTTATCATTTGATACAAGTGGCCGAGCCCGGTTTTTCTTTTGGAATCCAGGTGAAGTACTTCCTGTTGCTTGCAGTGATTATTTCTGTTTGCGGAAAATTATATTCCATGATGATGGTCTCTTTCAAACGGGTGTATGCAACGGTAAAATCTTCGGTATATATGAAGATGTTCTATCTGTTGCTGGTCGCTTATATTATTTCCTTTATGCAGGTTAACCTGACGGGTGGGGGAGAACAGTTTCTTTTTTGGAGCAGGCACAGTCCGCAGTCATGCACAGATCATGGGGTAACGGCAATGATGCTGTTGCATTTCGGTTTTTCCGTTATCTGCGTTTCATCCGGCTTTGCCGGGTGGAAGTTTTATTCCTACACTGGTCACCGGTGGATTACTGGGGCAGATTGTTGGTCTGTTGGGAGTGGAATATGGGGTTATTGAGCCGGAGAATGTCAGTTATGTGATGTTGATTTCCATGTCGGCTTTTCTGGTGGCTGTGATACGTACCCCGCTTTGACGGCTATCGTACTGATTACCGGAGATAACAGGGCACTTTGAGGTGTTCTACCCATCGGTGGTGGTAGGCGGTTTGACGTATTATTTTACGGAACTTCTTCAGATAAGACCTTTCAACGTGACGCTTTATGAGGATATGATTAATACTCCTGCTTTCCAGTGAACAGAAACGGTATACGCTGTCCATAGAGGTCATGACCGGTTCTTATATGGATGGCAAACTTGTAACGAACTTTCTTTTGCCTGAAAACTGTGTTATCATCAATGTGCATAGGGATGGAAAAACCTGGTCCCTGGAATACAAGTCTGATTCCGGGAGACCAGGTGCAGATTGAAATGGATTCGCAGGACATAGAGAAACTCTATGAACCGCTCGTCAGTATGGCGAATATCTATTAGGCCAGATTGCCTATTTCATCCAGATTTCTCCGGATATCGTTGTCGGTCAGCTCATAGTTTTGCAAATCGCCGGCAAGGTACTTGTCATACGATGCCATATCGATGAGGCCATGGCCGGACAGGTTGAACAGGATGACTTTCTCTTCGCCCGTTTCCTTACATTTATTTGCTTCGCGTACAGTGGCTGCAATGGCGTGGCAGGACTCCGGTGCAGGGATGATTCCTTCTGCCTGTGCGAAAAGGCAGCCGGCTTCGAACGATTCGAGTTGTTTGATGTCCGTTGCTTCCATATAGCCGTCTTTCAGCAGTTGTGATACGATGACACCTGCGCCGTGATAGCGCAGACCGCCGGCGTGGATGTTGGCGGGAGCGAAATTATGTCCCAGGGTAAACATCGGCAGCAGCGGGGTATATCCGGCTTCATCGCCGAAGTCGTATTGGAATTTGCCGCGTGTCAGTTTCGGGCAGGATGCCGGTTCGGCGGCAATGAACCGTGTTTTTTTGCCTTCGAGGATGGTGTGGCGCATGAATGGGAATGCGATGCCTCCGAAGTTGGAACCGCCTCCGAAGCAGGCAATGACCATATCGGGATATTCGCCGGCCATTTGCATTTGTTTTTCGGCTTCCAGGCCGATTACAGTCTGGTGCAGAGCTGACGTGGCTCAATACGGAACCGAGTGTATACTTACAGTTGGGCGTGGTTCGTGCTAGCTCGATGGCCTCGGAAATAGCGGTTCCCAGCGAACCTTGGTAGTTGGGGTGAACGGTCAGAATATCTTTTCCTGCACGGGTGGACATGGAGGGCGACGGTGTAACTTGCGCACCGAAGGTCTGCATGATACTGCGGCGGTAAGGCTTTTGCTCATAACTGATTTTCACTTGGTAAACGGCAGCTTCCAACCCGAAGAGACGGGCAGCATAAGCCAGCGAAGCTCCCCATTGTCCGGCTCCGGTTTCAGTGGTAACGTTTGTCACACCCTCCTGCTTGCAATAGTAGGCCTGCGGTATGGCAGAGTTCAGTTTATGAGACCCCATCGGGCTTACACTCTCGTTCTTGAAATAGATATGTGCCGGAGTACCTAGCGCTTTTTCCAATCCGTAGGCACGAACCAGTGGAGTGCTTCGGTAGTATTTGTACATTTCGCGTACTTCTTCGGGTATTTCGATCCACTTATCGGTCTGATTGAGCTCCTGGCGGCAAAGCTCCTGCAAAAACGGGATACAAATCTTCCGCTTTCAGCGGTTGCTTGGTAGCGGGTTGAAGCGGCGGCATGGGCTTGGTTACCATATCGGCCTGTATATTATACCAATAGTGTGGAATTTCGTCTTCCGAGGAAGAATATCTTTTTGTCTTGTTGCTCATAGTGGTTATCATAAGTTCTTTTTGTACCAGAATAAATGGATTCATCCGTACACTCGGATCATTCTTGGAGGGGTGACTTATATAGCCTACCTGGCTTCTATTCTGTTAATTATGGGAGTGGTATATGAACACGGCTTTACTATTTCCGAACACGAGGGCTTCTCAACTGCAAACACTCTATCGGTTTGTATGGGGTGTTTTCCTGTCCGAAGTCACTTTGCGCCTGTTATTGGAATACAGGGACACAAAGCGTACTTTTAAGAAATTGACGTGGATATTGATTTGCCTTGCTTTACCTTACCCTTATCCCTGTTATTTTTCATCGACCGGAAGAGGAGGGAGCTATTCTGCATTTTTTGGGAAATATTGAATGGAAAGCCCTATCATATAGTGCTTCTGTTGATCTTCTCTTTCCTTAATTTATCCAATGGCTTGGTCAGGGTGTTGGGACGGCGAACGAATCCTTCTTTGATTCTGGCTGGTAGTTTTTTCTGATAATCATCCTTATTGGAACAGGTTTGCTAATGTTGCCCCGATGTACGGTGAGCGGTATTTCGTGGGTGGACTCGCTGTTTATCTCTACCAGTGCGGTTTTGTGTTACGGGTTTGACTTCGGTGGATGTAGCGTCTACTTTACTACGCCCGGTTTTGTGGTGATTATCCTGCTGATACAGATTGGCGGCCTAGGGTAATGACACTGACCAGTTTCTTTGATGTTCTTTATGGGGAATACATCCTTTTATAATCAGTTGGTGGTTCGTGATATGGTCAGTTCCAATTCGTTGAATTCGTTACTTTCCACTTTGCTGTACATATTGGGATTCACGTTGGCTATTGAAGGCATTGGTATGCTTGCCATTTGGAGCGACATTCACGGTACGATGGGGATGACGTTTGAGGAAAGAAGTGGCGTTCTCGGCCTTTCATGCTATTTCCGCATTCTGTAATGCCGTTTTCCACGTTGCCGGAAATCTAGGCTAATCCGCTGGTGATGACAGGGCATAATCCGCTCTAATCTATATATCCCTGTTGATTATTCTGGGAGGTATAGGCTTCCCGATATTGGTAATTTCAAAGATATAGTACTCCATCATTTGCGCCGCATCTGTTTTTGCATGTACGTGGGGAGTGGGACAGGCATCGTTTTTATCATCTGTATAATCTGAATACACGGATTGTTCTGATTATGACTTTTCCTGCTATTGGTGTTTGGTACGGTGCTTATCGCTGTTTTTGAGTGGAATCATGCTTTTTGCCGGTATGTCCGTCGCTGATAAATGGACACAGGCGTTCTTTAATGCGACTTGTCCGCGTACTGCCGGGTTTACAAGCGTGGACTTGGCTTCGCTGGGAGTACAGAGTGTATTGGTTTTTATATCTTCCTGATGTGGGTGGGCGGTGCTGCACAGTCCACGGCCCGGGGTATCAAGGTGAATGCGTTTGCAGTAGTTGTATTGAATCTGGTTTGCTGTGTTGCGCGGTACGGGCGAGTGGAAGTATTTGGCCGTGAACTGTCTTACGATTCCATTCGCCGTTTTCAATGCGACGGTAGTGATGTCTATCAGTGTTTTGTTTGTATTTGTGTTTATTCTGACAATCTGGGAACCTCAGGCATCTGTCATGGCACTTCTGTTTGAGTGTGTGTCGGCGTTGAGTACGGTAGGTTCCGGTCTGAATCTTACTCCGACTTTGGGGGATAACAGAAAATTAAGCTTGTTGCTTTTCTGATGTTCTGTCGGACGTGTGGGACTGATTACTCTGATGTTGGGTATCATCAAGCAAAAAAACATACGAAATATCAGTATCCGAGTGGGCAGATCATTATAAATTAGTAGTAAGTAGTAAAAAACAGAAATTATGAAGTATATTATTATCGGTTTAGGAAATTACGGGCACATGCTTGCCGAAGAATTATCGGTGTTGGGACACGAAGTAATGGGGCGGATGTGAGTGCAAGTCGCGTAGACAGTATCAAAGAAAAGATTGCTACGGCTTTTTGTGCTGGATGCAACAGATGAACAGGCACCTTGCCGCTCTCCCTTGAGTGGTGTGGATGTGGTAATCGTTATTGGCGAGAATTTTGGTGCTTCTATTCGCGTGGTGGCTTTGTTGAAACAAACAAAAAGTGGCTCACATATGCGCGGGCCATTGATAATGTACATCGTTCCGTACTTGAGGCTTTTTGGTTTGGAACGGATTCTTATAGGAGGAAGATGCAGCCCGTGGTTTGGTGCATTTGTTAGAGTTTGGCTCTAATATGGAAACCTTCCGGGTAGATACGGATTACTATGTGGTGAAGTTCGCTGTGCGGAGAAGATGATAGGATATTATGCTAATGAATTGAATCTGGATAAAATTCGGCTTGAAGTTATTGGCTTTAAAGCGTGCCAAGACTTTGAAAACTGTCTGGGTATTTCATTTACTGAACATGATGTGATGAATGAATTGCCTGAAAATGATCAGGTACAAGCTGGTGATGAACTGGTTTGTTATGGACGTTACAAAGACTTCCAGAAGTTCTGGAGGAAGCGATGTAATTACGCTTTCCTATAAGATTTTCTGTCATCTAATATATCATTCATATTTTCTTGTGCCCATGAAATTAAGGGTTTATATGGGGCAATAACGACATGGCTCTATCTGTCAGCGAGTATTCCACTTTAGGAGGGGACTTGTGCATAGATTTTCTTTTCAAATCCGTCTTCTTCAATGTTGCGTAGGTAACTGCATCTTTTGTGATATCAGGTATTGTCTTTTTGCAGTTCATTGAACCGCATGACGGGTGCCTGCGTTAGTGTGAAGAGCGTCAGTATCGACCATTTATCACTGATTCGTGATAGTATCATTCGGATAGGACAATCGGCATAAGAGCTATTTTGTATATCTATTCTATTCATATCTTTCTGATTTATAAAACACTCTACAAAAGAACTAATAGGCCGATTGTATGCAACTAATCTTATTGAAATATATCCGGGCTTGGACTGTTTTAGTGTAGTCCACTCAGCCACTCTACCATCTTCGGATCACGATGCGAGAAGAAGCAACTGGCATTGGTATCCAGCGCTGCAATCTTTTTCATATCTTCTTTCGTCAGTTCAAAATCGAATACATTGAAGTTTTCAATAATTCGTTCTTTTGCGGATGGATTTCAGGATAACGACAATATTTTCTTTGTATCAACCATCGCAATACGACTTGTGCTATGGATTTACCATATTTACTTGCAATGGCTGCCAATGTTTCATTCTGGAACATATTGTTTTTCCTTCGGCAAATGGAGCCCATGATTCTATCTGAACGCCTTTCTCTTGCATGAATGCCTCTGCTTCGATTTGTTGGATAGAAAGGATTAGTTTCTACCTGATTGACGGCAGGTGTGATTTCATTATGAAGGATCAGATCTACCAAGCGGTCGGGCATAAAGTTGCTGACGCCGATGGAACGAATACTGCCTTCCTTGTATAATTCTTCCATAGCACGCCAAGCACCGTAATAGTCATTGAATGGCTGATGAATAAGGTACAGGTCCAGATAATCGAGTTGCAAACGTTTCATGGATGCTTCTGAAGGCTTTCTTAGCTTTGTCATAACCGCATCTGATATCCAGAGTTTGGTAGTGATAAACAAGTCTTCGCGGGGGACACCACTGCGTTTGATGGCTCTTCCTACAGCTTCTTCATTACCATAAGCGGCAGCCGTATCTATAGAACGGTAACCTGTTTCAATAGCGTCATATACACATTGTTCACACAAGGCTTGATCTTCGATCTGATATACGCCGAAAACCAAGAATTGGCATTTCGATGCCATTATTTAATTTTTACTTTCTGCATAATAACTTTCTCTTTATTGATTTTATATTAAAACACTTTACTTCCTTAATATCTCGGACATTGCAGATTATTGTATTATTTTAAGCCCTTTGTTTATTTGCCTACTCTTTTTGCTAACTCTGCGGATAGCGGTCGCCTGACACTGGAATAGAATTAAGCATATCATTGATCCAGGTCAACTCTTCCGGCTTATTTCCACATTGATACTTTGTATATTCTCTCTTCCAAGCGTTTCAGTTTGGTAGTTCCTGAATGGGAGCGATCCAGGGTTTTACAGCGAGTACCCAGGCTAATGCAATCTGTGCAGGTGTTACATTTTTTCTTCCGCCAGCTTTCTCACAAAGTCAACTATAACCTGATTGGCATTCAGATTCTCGGCAGTGAAGCGTGGAACGATACTACATGGAAATCGTCTTTACCGAATAGTGTGTCTTGCTGATGTTTCCGTCAGGAAACCTTTTACCCAAAAGGGCTGAAGGGAACGAAACCGATGCCTAGTTCTTCGAGAGTGGGCACTCATTCTTTCTCCGTTCGCGCCACCACATAGAGTATTCCTGCTTTGAATGGCAGTCAGCGGATAGACCTGGTGTGCCTCGGCGGATGGTCTGTACACCAGCTTCTGATAGTCCCCAATGTAGAATTTTTTGCCTTCTTGTTTTAATTCTTTCATGGTTTCTCCACTTCTTCTATAGGAACATTCTGGTCTACACGGTGCAGATAGTACAAATCTACATGATCTGTCCGCAGACGCCTGAGGGAACCTTCAATAGAACTCCGTATTACTTCCGGTTTACCAATGACAACTTGTTTACCGTCGATCATCTGAATACCACATTTGGTAGCAATGACTACATCTTTCCGATAAGGTTCTAAGGCTTCACCTACTAATTCCTCATTGGTGTATGGACCATATACTTCAGCGGTATCAAAAAGGTGATTCCTTGTTCTATAGCTTGATGAATAAGGCCGATCATTTCTTTTCTTATCAGCGGCAGCACCATACCGTGGCTCATACCCATGCAACCTAAACCCAATGCGGAAATTTTAAGTCCGCTCTTTCCTAATTCTCTGTATTTCATAACTCTTGATTTTTATTGTTTTGATGTTGCAAAAGGTAAGTGGTGAGATGAAGTTTGTAAATAGACAGATTACTGCTTTATGCACCGTAATTACGGTTTTAAGATCTTGATTGAATACTTGATAATGAACTGTATACACAGGTTACAGTTTCTTATACCTAATATTACAGATTTTGCAATACAAGTGATGGAATGCTGAAAGAAAAACTGTTATTTTTGTCATCAGATTAAATTATCAGATTATGGGTACAATCGTAAATTGAATACTGTTCAGGAGTATAATATGGCAATGGGAGTGGAGACATTGCATCCAAGCTGTTAGTGTGGTCGACTTCTCAACATTGAAGTCTTTAAAACATGGACGTAGAATTTGGCTTTTATTGTGTTTTCTGAAACAGCTCAAGTGTGGGGAATTGTCTTATGGGCTGCAGCACGATTACCAGGAAGGCACGCTGGTATTTGTGGCTCCTGGACAAGTGGCAGGAATGATGACGGAGAAACACTGAATCCTCAAGGGTGGGTGTTGGCCTTTCATCCCGATTTGCTACGGGTACTTCACTGGGACGTAAAATGAAAGACTCACAGCTTTTTCTCGTAT